>JAEEGG010028466.1_pt1 | contig 10508 bp, 8 predicted proteins | sample 9134161 | NCBI WGS metagenome assembly JAEEGG01 (sample SAMN16246543, study PRJNA631951) | gut metagenome | biome: gut microbiome; feature: rumen; material: CR-attached | host: Bos | place: Iran: Karaj | collected 2018-10 | reverse complement strand
ATCTGTCGTTTGGAACCGATATTTCAAAGTATACACTGGACCGCGAATAAGGTTCAAAGTTAAAAGTTCAAAGTTAAAATGAGACACGGAAAGAAATTCAATCATCTGGGCCGTACTGCTGATCACCGCCGTGCCATGCTTGCCAACATGGCCATCTCACTGATCATGCACAAAAGAATCACTACGACCCTCGCCAAGGCAAAGGCACTCAAGAAATATGTAGAGCCCCTCATCACGCGCTCTAAGGACGACAGCACCAACAGCCGTCGTGTAGTATTCAGTTATCTGCAGAACAAGGAAGCTCTGAAGGAGCTCTTTGGCCCTGTAGCACAGAAAGTCGGTGACCGCCCCGGTGGTTACACCCGCATCATCAAGCTCGGCTTCCGTCAGGGCGATGCTGCTGAGAAGGCATTCATCGAGCTTGTCGACTTCGACGAGAACATGCTGAAGACTGCTAAGGCTGAGAAGAAGACTCGCCGTTCACGCAAGTCTGCTACTCCTAAGGCTGAGGCACCCGCTGCTGAGGCTCCCAAGGCTGAAGCTCCTGTCGAGGCTCCCGCTGAAGCTCCCGTTGAGGAAGCTCCCGCTGCTGAGGCACCTGCTGCTGAAGAGGCAAAGGCTGAATAAGCATTCTATTTCGAATCTCGATAAAAAGAGTGGGCTGACCCTTTCGTCAGCCCACTTTTTTTTATTTTAGCCTGACAAGGCAGGAGCCGCGATGTGTGGCCAGGGAGGTATCGAGCTGGACGGCATAGACACCGGCGCCGAGAGGAGGAATAGGGATGAATGCCTCACAGCCAGCGGCGGACAGTGTTGTTTGGAAGACGCACGAGCCTGATAGTTGGTAAATGCTTACTTTCAGGGGTGCTGTAGGTTCACTGGCGAATGTCAGGCGCAACCCGCCACCGTCAGAAACTATGATGACCTCCTGTGGTTGGTAGTGACTGATAGTCTGAATGCTTGTCAATCCTAAGATATCGAGCAGACCCTTATAGGCGTCAGGCATTCCGTAGCCGTAGATATTGTTCGGATAGTCAAGGCTGTCGTCGGGATGCCAGCAGTTACGGTCGAAGAGTGCCAGAACCTCTTGGGGTGACAGGTCCGGCTTCGCCTGCAGCCATAGGGCAATGACACCTGCTATGACAGGTGTTGACAGCGACGTGCCGGAGTCGGATCCCCAAGGATAGCTGATGCCATTGAACTCGGAATATCCCACGATCTTGCCTGGCGCATATATATGACTCTTGGAAGTTACCACCTTTGTTCCTGGTGCTACTACTTCGGGTTTCCTCAGACCGTTCATGGCCGGACCTGTAGAGGAGTAATAATCGATTTTTCCGTCAGGCTGATGGGGTGTTGCCCCCACACTGATGACCGCCTGAAAACAGGCCGGCGCAAGGATGTTATGCCCTTTTTGTGCATCGGCCCATCGAGGGTCAACGTCATTTTTCTTAAAGGAATAGTTGGTACTGCCAAACGCCTGAATCTCACCCTCACCTTCTACGACAAGCGCCACGGGAGCGATTTGACTGATAGCCTGTTCTGACTGAAGCAGTACCTGCCAGATATCATCATCAATAAATGACGAGGCATTGTGATAGCACGATACCGTCAGCGTGTCCGGACCGCAGGGAAAGGCGAACACCATGACGGAGTCGGAGGGAATCTGCTGCGAATCCAGCGTCAGCGTGTCCGTCGGAATGCCGTTCTCCCCGCGATAGGCATAGAAATGAATCCGTGCGTCACCCTCTGCGGTCAGCCTATACAAGGCCTGATTCTTGTTCGTTTGTATGAAAGCACCAGCCACAGACCGCTCAGCTGTCTTGATAAACCACGTGTCGTTAATGCTCTCATTGCCGGCAGCGGCCACGAGGATGTGTCCTGGTCCCGTCAGACTGTCGAGTACGGCAGAAAGGAGGGTGTCGTCCTGATCGAGATACGGTGGATAGCCTTCGCTGAAGGATACTACACAGGGTTTCTGCTGGCTGTCGGCATAGTCGAAGAGGTATTTGAATCCCAAGACGTCGGTTGCCGTAGTGTATTTGTAGATGTCTGTGGAGTCAATGTACTTCGCGTTGGAGTTGACAGCATTAGCCACGAGACAGATGTCGCTGTCGAAGGCGATACCCCGATAGCGGCTGTTGTAGCCGCTTCCTGCCGCAATGCCCAGGGTGAGGGTGCCGTGCGTTTCCGACTCAGCGTCGGTAGTCTGTCCGTAAGCCAGCAGTTCCTCCGTCCCGATATAATCTCGTCCAACGGGCAGAATGCTGCCGATGGTGTCTTTCGACAACTGGTCCCAGAGTGCGTGAATGCGGTAGCGCGTCGTCGAGCGGTCGTAGAATGTCGGGTGCGTCAAGTCGAACCCCACATCCATCAATCCCATGACGACACCATCCCCCGTATAGGCCGAATGGTTTGGAGTGGCTTCATACGCAGGCAACACATTGACGGCCATAGCTGCTGTATCGACGCAGAGCGTGGCATGAGCCCCAGCCTCTATGCGTCGCACTGACGGTTCGCGCGAGAGTGCTGCCAACTGGTTCAAAGGAATGCTGGCTATGCTGATATCGCCCCAACGTGCATGTCGGCGGCATCCGTACCTTGCCAGTATGTCGTCGTTGTCTGTTTTGACAAAGGCCGTGATGGTGCGGCCGTGGAAAGCCCCTCGTGTAAATGCCGCCTCCTCCAGCGCCGCCTGTCTGGCTAAGCCCGAGAGTTTTCTGAAATCTGCCGTCTGTGCAGTTGCTGTCGCAAGGCGCAGTATCAGTCCCAGTAGGATTATAAGTCGTATTTTTGCCATATCTTATTCCTGTGGCAGGAGGGCAACGCCGTGCTGCTTCTTGCCGTCCATCATGATTTTGATGGGGTGGGGGAAGCGGACGTGGCGCACGTGCTCCGTCTCCTCAATGGCAGGCAGCGCGTCGAGCACGCTGGTTTGCAGAATACCGTCACCCGTATAGGTGTTGATGGTGAAGTAACCCACGCCAAACGAGGTGAGGTTCTGGAAGAAGTGCGTGCCTTGTGACGGGTCTACGTGGTAGTTCTTCAGTCCGGCCTCCACGATGACACGTGCTGCGGAGATGTGCGGCCACTTTACGGGGATGCCCAGCCAGTAGTCGCTGGAGCCCCATCGTCCCGGTCCGATGAGCACGTAGTTGGCGCCCGTGCCATCCTCTTGGAGGTATTTGCCGTCCAGGAATTTCCGGTTGATTTGCTCTATCTCGTCGGCAATCTGCGGGTTGTTGGCGGCCGTAAATTCCTCGTCCGTCTTGACGTAAACCACATCGACGACATCCTCCGAGATGCCGTGCCCCAGTGAGTTATGCGAACGCAGTAGACACTGCTCGTCGGGAATGGCGGCGAGGTCTTCGTCCAACACCTGTTTCGAATCCACGATGGGACGAATTTGCAACAGATAGAAGTCGCCGCTCGCGCCGTCTGGTGCGAGGTTACAGGCAAACTCTATCTCCACGGGACGGCGCATCTCCTCCGAGCCGTATTTCTGCGACAGCTGGAGAATTTCCGGCAGCGGGAAGATGCCGTGCTGCAGGACACCTGAGAACGAGATGACCTTGCGGCCACCCTCGTAGATGCCGTCGCGGATAATCTGGTCAACGGGGTCGTAAGTCGATGCGATACCCTGCAGCGAATTGTCCTTATCGGCCTCCTTGACGCGGAGGTTCAGGATGTTAAAGCCGTCGTCCACCTTGAAATCGTCGCCAGTGTGACTCATATCCAGCGCATAGAAGCGCGTCTGCGTCTCCTTCAGCGCCGTCTCCATCTCCGAGGTTTGCAACACCTGCTTCGGATGGTAGGGCGATACGCGCAGCGTCTGTCCGCCGTCGACGATATATTTTCCCAGACCCAGGGCCAGCGATGCGATACCCTCTTCGGCCAATTCGTCGCCGATGGGGTAGTAGTTCAGCGAGCGCAGCACACCCGAGAACGTCGGATAGAACCGCGTGTCGTACTGTTTGCCGACGACCTCCTGCAGGATGACCGCCATCTTCTCCTGGTCGATGACGTTCGACGTTGCCGTCATATACGCCTTCGAGTCCTTGTAATAGACGGAAGCATAGACGCCCTTGATGGCACACGCCACCATGCGCAACATCTCGTATTTGTCCTCCAGATACGGCACCATATATGTCGAATAGATGCCTGCGAACGGCTGGTAGTGCGAATCCTCGAGCAGCGACGACGAACGCACGGCAATCGGTGAGTTGATGGCCTCGAAGAACGTAAAGAAGTCTGCAATCAGTGCGTCCGGCAATTGTGCCCGCATAAAATGCTCCAGTATCTCCTCGTCCGGTGCGTCGCTCAGTGCGATGCTCCACAGGTTGTTCTTGTCCATGAATTCATCGAAGAAGTCGGTACACAGCACGACGGTCTTCGGAATCTGCACGGTGGCATTGTCAAACTGGTTCAGTTCCGAATGGCGCTTGATGATGTTGTCGAGGAATGCCAGACCGCGCCCCTTGCCGCCTAAGGAACCCTCACCGATGCGTGCGAAGTGGGCGTAGCGGTCGAACTTCAGTCGGTCGAACACTGCCACGACGCCGATATTCTTCATGCGGCGGTATTGCACGATGGCGTCGAATATAATCTGTCGGTGTGCATCCAGGTCCTGCAGCTTATGCCATGTGACCGTCTTTAGGAACTGCGACACGGGGAATATGGCTCGGGCGCAGAGCCAGCGGCTCATATTGTTGCGCGACACGTGATACTGGAACGACTCGGCGGGAATCTTGAAGATGTTGTCCTGCAGTTCCTTCAGCGAACGCACACGTGCCACCTCTTCCTTCGTCTTGGGGTCGCGGAAGATGAAGTCGCCGAACCCCATGTGCTCCTCAATGAGCTGGCGCAGGTCCACGTTCATCTTCTTCGAGTTCTTATCGATGAAATGGAAATGCTCCTTCTCCGCCTTCTCCTTGTTCACAATCTCCGAACTCTGCAGAATCAGCGGCACATACTCGTCGCGCTTGCGGATTTCGCGCAGCAGCTTCAAGCCAGCCTCCGGATCACCCTCCTCGACGTGTGCCAGACGACCGTTCACGCCCTTCAACGGGAATCGCGTGTCACTGATGACACCCAGCACGTTGTCGTGATACATCTCATACCAATTGATAGCCTCTTCGTAGGTCGTTGCCAGCACCACCTTCGGACGTCCGCGCTTGCGCTGCGCGGCGGCGTGTGGGTTCAGAGCCTCGGTAGAGAAATTCTTCGACTGCGCGAGGATGTAGTTATACAGGTTCGGCAGCACCGACGAATAGAAGCGTATGTTATCCTCGACGAGCAGTATCATCTGCACGCCGGCCTCCTTGATGTCGTGTTCGATGTTCATCTGGTCCTCAATGAGCTTGATGATGCTCAGGATGAGGTTCGTGTTACCCAGCCAGCAGAACACGTAGTCGAAGATGCTCATATCCTCGTTCTCGATGCGCTTTGTGATGCCGTGCGAGAAAGGCGTCAGCACCACGCACGGGACGTGCGGGGCCATCCGCTTTACGTCGCGTGCTACGGCGAAGGCGTCGTTGTCGGCATTACCCGGCATACAGATCACCAGGTCGATGTCCGTCGTCTCCAGCACGTGGCTGGCTTCCTCCGTTGTCGACACCTGCGTGAACGTGGGCGGATAGCGCATTCCCAACTCCATGTATTCGTCGAAAATCTTTTCGTCCACGCGTCCGTCGTCCTCCAGCATGAAGGCATCGTACGGGTTTGCTACTATCAACACGTTGAAGATGCGTCGCGTCATCAGGTTGACGAACGACACGTCCTTCAGAAAGAAGTTGTTGAACTCTTGGGGGATGTTACTCATAACTCACTGCTGATGTTCACTTAACCACAACTGTCTTGCCGCCGGTGACGTAGATGCCGGGGCGGCTGGGCTGTGCGCTGAGGCGGCGGCCGTTCAGGTCGTAATAACTCTTATCTCTCAGCTCTTCACTATTCACTATATTCTCAATGCCGGCCTCGCCATATTCCTTCGCCGTAATCATCGGCACTCCGAGCACGAAGTCGGCATTCTTCTCGGCATCGGCGTAGAAGGCAATGACGTAATAGCCCGGCTGGGTGATGTTGAATTCGAACGTCGGCTGACGGACGCCGGGGAACGCGTTGCTTGTCTTGCCGCCGATGTTCTTGGTAGGCGTACAAACCTTCGACGCCACCTCCTGTCCGTTGGCATCTTCTATGACGACGGTGATGGGCGAGAAATCCGGACGGTTCCAGTTGTATAACCTGTATCTCACGGTATAGCGGCCGGCAGACAACATCAAGTTCGAGCGTCCCTTGCTGACGCCGAACTTCGCGAATGCGGCTTTCTCCTTGCCCGCGCTGTTCTGTACGAGCAGACCGTATTCCATACCACGTTGCTCGTTGGTGAAATGCAGCAGACGGGGACCATTGGTGTATGGCATTCCGCCACCCACACGTGTCGTCGAACTTGTGCCGTTGCTGACGTACCAGTCTTGTGGTACGATGCCCTCGGTATTGAAATGACTGCTCAGACTGTAGTTGGTGCTCAACTTCGGGGCTTCGCAGTTTACCACACATGCGGCGTCGCTGGTCTTGCCGTTACTGTCGGTCACCACTGCGCGCAGGGTGTGCTTGCCAGTCTTGGGGGCCGTCAGCGTTGCGTCGTAGGTTCCTGACGCTGATGCTTCGGACGTGGTGGCGAGCAGGTTGCTGCCCTCGTATATTTCCACTTTCTCTATTTCGCCTTTCTGTGCTTTGGCGGTGGCTTCTACGGCGACGTCAGGGAACGTAGCCGTGCCTTCGGGCATAAAGGTCAGATACGTCGTCTCGCCTTCGGGCTTTGTGATACGTGCCGAGGGCTGGTTCAGCGAGAAGCGCTTACAGAAGTTCCATATCAAGTGGCGGTTCTGGTCTGTGGGATAGTGGCCGCCATTATTATAAGAATAGAGCCACACCTCGCCACCATTGGGCCCGCCAGTCCATTTTTCCAAGTCGCCGTCGCTCCATGCTCCAATGGGCTTATAGCCTATCTCCTTGCTATATTGCTTATGCTGGTCGTGCTTGGCATAGTTCTCTATGTAGGCGTGGATGCCGTACTCTTCATAGCCGAACACGTCGTCGGCGTAGGCAATACATTCCAGCATATTCACAGGCTTCTTGCAATTATTCCAGGGCTGCTCCGAGAACTGGATGCCGCTGGTAGGTGCGAAGGCTGCAATCTTGTTCTGCATGTTGGCAATGCAATGGTGGATAAGCATCGAACCCATCGAGAATCCCGACCAATAGACGCGGTCGCGGTCGATGTCGTAGCGTGAAGCCATCTCGTCAATGGTCTTTGTGACGAATGTCTGGTCGCCCGTGCCGCTTGTGTCCCACATGTTACCGTCGCTGCGCAGATAGGTGACAACGAACTTCGCCGTGTCAATCATCTGGTAAATCTTGTCCGATTCGTATTGATATTCCGGGTTTTGGTTCATGCCGTGCGTGACAATCATCAGCGGCGACTTGGCCGGCAACGTGTTTGGCGTAAACACAACCATGTTGCGTGTCTTGCCGTTGACCTTAATGTCAATTGACTCTTGTTTGTAGGCCCACACCTGCATAGTCAGCAGCAGGAGGAGCGAAACCAATGAAAAACGTGAACGATTCATATGCTTTTTACTTTTCCTTTGTTTTTATTCTGCCTGCAAAGTTACGATTTAGCGAGAACAAAACAAAGAAATTCTTTCTTTTTTTGTCGAGCGTGAGTAACTTCGCGCTGTTTACAGCGCAAAGGTAGTGCAAATCGAGCGAAATACAAAATAAATCGTGATTTATTTTTATTTCCGAGGTGCAGCCTGTGGATAACGACATGTTTGCAAAACACTCATGGTATTTCCGCAATGCGCTGGTGCGTGCAAATTACCATAATGTAGCGAAAGGGATAGACTATACACCCGTCTATCTGGAACGTTTCTTCCGCAACCTGTTGCTGGGCGAACAGTGGGATTTGCGCAACCGTTACCTGCACATACATCCTACCGAGGAGTGGAGCGTACAGCCAAACTTTTCGGGCCCCCCGACAAGTACAGGACAAGTACCCCACAAGTACCCTACAAGTACAGGATAAACTGCACACTGATAATCCCAACATTGTAAAACTTGTGCAAGTAGTAGGCGAGCAGGAACTGTCTGTAAAAGAAATGATGGAACTTATTGGCCTGAAAGACAGAAAGAATGTTTTGAGTCTTTACCTCAATCCCGCTATTGCCGACGGATATATCCGCCTGCTATTCCCTCAATCCCCCCGTCATCCCCGCCAGAAGTACCTCCTGACGGTAAAGGGCTTGGCACTGTACCGCGAAATAAGCAAATAAAAAGTTAGTCTGCCACTATGCCCGCCAGTGTCTGCCACTCTGCCCGCCAATGTCGGGCCGACATTGCTTGAATCGTGGCCAACGATTAGGGAGCAGAGCGCCACACAGCCCGGCACGCAGTAAATCGGATGAAACAATGGGTGCTCAGAATTCTGAGCACCCTTGATTTGTATGTAGATGTATGGATGATTTAGGGGTTAGGATTCGTTGGAGTCAGCGTCCAGGTGTTCGTGGATACGGTGACATAAAGTTCGCCGTAAGTGCCGCTGGATGTTGGCATGCCGGAATTCCAGGAACCATAACCAACATAAACCTCTGTCGATCCGAATTTAATCTGCCCACAGTTAAGATAACCATTACTATCATACACCCCACCTATACAGGGCGATTCATTAAAATTATAATGCGGAGCATTAACCCCCTTAATGGCTGTAACGCTGGTAATGGTGGTGGCGATAGTAATATTGCCGCAACTGCAGTTCGTTGATCCCGCTCCGATGCCGAGGCCATCATTGCTACCGGTGGCAATGACTGTTCCACCATTGATAAGAATGTTCCCGCAAGAGCTATGAGACTCACTTGTGCCAATTCCCGAGGCGCCATTAGGACCAGCTGTAGCAGTAACTGTTCCACCACTGATAGTGATATCGCCGCAGTAAGCATTGTTGCCAGCACCTATTCCCGTACCAGACTGGATGCCAGTGGCATTAATTACACCGCCCTTGATAACGATATTTCCACCGTCATGATTGTTTGCACCACCAATACCTGGAGCGTCAGCTCTGGCACTGGCGTTGAGCGTGCCGGTGCCTTGGATGGTCAAGGTGCTGTAGGTGGGAGTATTGTGGTTGCCGGCTGTAAGTGGGACGACAGCGGCGACGCCAAGACCACCTTCTTTACCATTATGCCCGCCGTCAAATACAAGTGGACAGTCCAGAAATATGTCAGCTGGTACTCAAAAGCAGCCATCGGTATCATGTTTACTTCCGATTCCGGCATGTCAAGGGACAATCGCAAGGATGACAAGTCTTCCGCTAGTTTCAACTTCCAGGTTTCGTTCGTCGGCTTGGAGTTCGGTTCCGCCTTCCGTGGCTTCGTAGAACTGGGTGTTGGCGAGCAGGGCATCATCCTCGGTGGTGTACGCTACAAGTTCTAATCTTGAGTTGTCCTGACAGGGGACAGACCCGTGTCAGCTACCAAAAACGCCCATTTCATCGGGATTTCCAAGCCTGGCAATCTGTGTCAGGCTTACTTTTTCCCGTTTTGAGACTCTTTTTTCCTACCGTGGGACTGTTGTTTCCTGAAGATTGCCTAATTTTGCAGACAAATTCAAACAAACAATGCATATGGATATGACATTTATCTTCACAGTTGCGTTAACCGCCGCACTTATTGTAGTGGTGTTGGCACTTGTAGTCATCATTATGTACCAGCGTTGGCGTATTGGTGACCAAAACGTTTTCATCGAGCGCTTCATTCGTCAGAACGAAGAGCAGCGTCAGAAAATGAGGAAAGCAGGAATCGTATAATAAATGAAGCATAGGATATACATATTAATATTATGCGCCTTGTTGACCATGGTGGCGTCTTGCACTCATAGCAGCGAGACGAAGGACGACGAGAAGGCAAAGGCAGCGTGGCAGCGGTATCACGAAGCCTACGATGCTAAGAACCTAAATCGCGCCCTGGCCGTCATCGACAGCATGGAGACGGAGAAGATGGTCAGTACGCCAAAGGCCGACCATCTGCGTGGACTTGTCTACGACCAAGGCTGGCAGATGAAGATCGCTGAGCAATTCTACAAGAAGTCTTATCAAGGCTATGCCTCAGACCCTTCACAAGATTGGGGCTCTTATACCGATGCGGGCTACCGCTGGGCATATTTGCGCTTTCGTCGAGGCGACACTGAGGGCGCACTGAACGTCGTCACCGAACTGCTGCATCAAGCAAAGGAAAACGAGGCGTTCCCCAAAGATCAAGAGACTGCCTTGCTGATGCTCATGGCGGAAATCCAGTTACAGCTGCATCAGTACGACGAGGCACTGCTCACGGGTCAGAAAGTCTACGAGGCAATAGAACAAAAAGCGGAAAATGGGAACGGAAGTGAATTGGATATGGCATGGGGCTGTATCAACATATCCGACATTTATTACAAGACAGGAGACACCGAAG
>JAEEGG010028461.1_pt1 | contig 10510 bp, 9 predicted proteins | sample 9134161 | NCBI WGS metagenome assembly JAEEGG01 (sample SAMN16246543, study PRJNA631951) | gut metagenome | biome: gut microbiome; feature: rumen; material: CR-attached | host: Bos | place: Iran: Karaj | collected 2018-10 | reverse complement strand
CCGGATTAGCGATATTGCGGTAAAATGCTTTATCGTGTAAAAGCGTCGGATCGACATTGACCGAAATGTCTTTATCGCAAAACGGACTTAAACTCTCTTTGATCCCTTCCTCTCTAACCGATATTGCATCAAATGTTTTAAGATATTTTTTTACAAGATCTTTTCTGTCATTCGGGACATCAGTTGTTACCATACTTGCAGCATACGAAATTTTATAAACGGAGTCATCCAGGAACTGTAGAAAGAACATTGAATCCATGCTGCTATTCAAATTCCATACCTGATCGCTTCCAGTAACAAAGATACGGCTTTTGGTATCAAGATTAAGATTGAAATATTTTTCGCGGAACTCGGCATATTTTTGAACTTCTCTTGATTTTGCCTTTTTATCTCGGGTAAATTTTGTCAATATTTTCTTTACCTTACCTTTCAGGGTCGCATTTATACCAATTGTTACAGGCTTTATGTAATCATATATCCCGGCATTATAATTTTGTTTTTTTATAAACTCTTGCAAAGCATAAGATTGAAGAGCAGCCCCGAAATTTATCGCTCTCTGGAATGTAATAATATTAAAATCAAACATCACAAATCTCCATTTTAAATCGTTTTATCATTCCACTTCTCATGTCAAGTTCACTATCTTGCTATTTTTTAACGCTACCAAAACACCTAAGCCACCTTTATAAGTTAGCTATCTTATGATGGCAGGTGCTCCCAAACCACTTTCTATTTTCAAGGCATGATGTTCTATAGCATCTTGCGCAATCTGCACAAATACATTTGCATACACCTCTGGACTAAACCGTGTTTTAATTGTTTGATAAGCAGCCATCTTTATTTTTGCGAGTTTCTGTCTATCTTTGGCAAGATTTTCTATAATTCCTACAGCCGCATCAATATCTTTCCAACAAAAAGAATAACCATTTACCCCATCTTCGATAAGAACAGGAACAGATCCCATTTCTCTTGATGCCACAACAGCACATCCACTATTCATCGCTTCATTTATAACTACCCCCCATCCTTCATGATAATCGGAAGATGCTATAAATATATCATTCTCCATCATTTTAGATCGCATTTTATCGGCAATTACAGCCCCTATCAAAGAAACTTGCTGCTCCAAGTTTTTTTCCTTAATCATTCTTTGAAGACTAGCAAATAATTCTCCGGCACCGGCCAACTCCATATGGAATTCAATCCCTTTGAACTTAAGTTTTTCCGCTATACAAACAGGTACCTCTGGGTGCTTCAACGGAATTAATCTTCCACACCAAAAAAGATGCAAAGGCTTTTTTTCGCTATTATCCGACTTGAAAATAGTCATTACATTATCATAGTTTACAAACTCAGGACAATAAGCCCATTGTAAAACCCTGTCTCCTCTGACAAATATTTTTTTCAAATCACCGGCTGCATATGCACTCACACACAAAAAATAAACATTTTTATTATTACGATATTGTATGTATTTTCTATGATAACGCGCAAAAACAGATGGAACAAACAACTTCCAGACACCCTCTTTCAATATTCTTTCCATTCTGATAAAAACAACTTTATTCTGTCTTACAGCTTCATGTAAAAAAATTTCGGGAGCAGAACCGAAATCAACAACATCTGCCCATTTTATCCAATTTACGATTTGTTCTTTATTAAAAAGACTTCCATCAATGCTATAACTCAACTGTTCATCATGGAATCCCAGATTTTTTCTTGTTTTATTTACAAAACTTGTCGTAATCCTCCTATAATTGTTTCCTAACAGTGCATGCATAGCGTCACACATAAATCTTCCATGATGATTCAGTTCTCCGGCACAACTCAGGAAATGCATTTCACCCTCCTCAACAAATTATAATAAACTTTCCGATATAAACTTTTCGCTTTTGTCTACAAAACCACGAACACAGTTATTCACAATCTCATAATCTATAGAAGAAAATTCGTGAACAATTGAATTAGAGCACCTAGAACTTAACCCGCATATCTCCAACAAATCAATTATTCTTGAACCAAGTTGACGTTCTGGCGACAAATTTGTATTTACGAATGAATAAAAATTTTTTTGAAAAATAATTGAAAACGCTGTGCCGTGAAACGAGTTGGTCAATATCATGCCTGCATTTTTAAAAAGCTCAAGAAACAATTCAGGCGATGCATATATATAATCTTCGCCATCTTTTTTAAAATATTTATATTCCCTCCTTCCCAAGAACACCAATTTAAGCCCATGTTCTTTACTCATCAATTTTGCAGTTTGTTCTATATTTGTCTCAATCAAATTGTCACCAGGCATTATATAGCACAATATATAATTAGATGGGATATCGTCTTGGGCAGCGACCTCGCTCCACAAAGTACTGTCAAGCAAAAAAACAGGATCTGCAACGACCGAAATTTTTCTGTCGTATCCAGCCATTTTTATCACATTTACAGCTGTTTTTTCTCTCACCGACACAGCTTTATATCCTTTGATTTGTTCTACTAATCTTTTAAGCCATTCATTATCAACAGATGATTTGCCGATGCTTGCAGCATAAGCTACTCTTTGAATAGGCAAATTGTCTATATCCAAAAGATAAGAGGAATCAGCACCTGTAATTTTAGGATTCCACACCTGATCACTGCCAACAAAAATATAGTCAAACTTACCATCTTTCAGAAAATCTATCATCTCTAATTTTGTATTTATCTGTTTCTGACTCGATATATTAAGCTTATTTATACGAAACAACTCAAACCCTTCATGCTTTTTCGTCCCAAATATCAGCTTACGAATGTTGCTCCAAATCGCGGTCCTTATCAAACTGAGCTTTTTTGTAGATTTTTTCCGATGAGAACTATTGTTATAGTCAATGATCTCAACAGTACAACCTAGAGAAGTCAGATAGCGATACAATGCATAAGTTTGAAGAACAGCACCATAATTATCAACATAATGAAAAGTCAAAATTCCTATTTTCACGCTAACAGACCTCTTTTACTAAAATATTCTTAATTTCATTTTCCTCTTTGGTCGCCAAAGAAGTTACAAAACCTATATACATCATAATATAGAAGGTAGAATGCATAAATAACCATCCACTAACAAGACCAATACCAATAGAATAGATTGTCATTGCAGAGAAGGATGCTGCCAAAATCGATTTTTTATGGATCAACACCACCGAAGTCCTAATTAAGGAGAACATTAAAGTCAAATATAGTAAAAAACCAACTATACCCACTGACTCCAAACGGTTCAAATATTCATTATGCGCCCCACCTCCCAGAGATTCTTCAGATCGAGCTTTGATACCGAAAGTTAACTGTAACAAGTCTCTTTTACTTATATTTCTTAAGGTATCCATTGTTCCCTCGGCCCTCCCAGAACCTTCACTTATTTCTTCCATTTCGAATCTGCTGCTAAGAAAGCCTTCAGAATAGTTGTCAAATATCACACAGACGACAAAAAAAACAAGCATAGCTAAAAGTATTTTTCTTATATTATTATGTGCATGTCCTGTTAAGTTCTCGACATAGAAATAAACAAATAACACTATTGGAAAAGCTATAATAGCACCACGTTTCAATGATATTACAACTGCAACCATGCCGATTGAAATAAATAACAATTTAGATTTTCTGTCTTGATTAAGAAGAATCATCGGCAAAATAGAAAGAAGATGATAAGCATATCCAACTCTAGCGAATTGTATACTCGAAAACCTAGCTACTATATTTACAGCTCCATATAAAACCACAAACACATAAAAGAAAAACATAAAAAGACAAAATTTAGAATACAAACGGTAAGTTGACGGTTCTTTATCCTGCATATCTCTAAAGAACCGGATTGTTAAAATCCACCATATACAAAGACCTAAATAGACCGCATGAAACCATTCAACATTCCACGACAAAACAAATTTATTAAAAAAATAGTAGAGCACAAAAATCGACAAATATTTTGAAAAGCTATTAATTTTTATAGAGTGTGAAGGAAGTATTTTCAACATCATAATAAGAATTATTGAAATCAGGGCAGCATATACAGTTCCCCTTTGCGTGTTAGCATTTCCCGCACTTGCACTGCTCATAAAATCCGCTATCGCATATAAAACAATTAGGATATTCAAAAAATAGCAAACAAATTTATTCAATAATTTTCTTCTCTCTTAACTTATTCTTTATCAACCCTGCCAGTTTCACACAATCAAACGGTTCAAAATACTCCACATTTTTGTAAGAGCCAAGAGTTTCTCTGGCATATTCGCAATCAGCCGCAATAATCGTAGAATTCATTGCTGCCGCCTCTTTGAGCGGAAGTCCTACGGTTTCAATAAAAGAAGGAAATACCAAAACAGACTTTGAATACCATTTCACCATTTCTTCAGGCGTCAAACGCCCGGTAAAAGTTATATTTATTTTATCTTTGTCTATCAATGTTTTGCATTCGGCTGGAAGAGATTCCCTGCTGCATGTCAGAACGAGAGACAACCTGCTTTTATCTTCAAGTTTATCCCACACCTCATTGCAGGCTTTCAGTAAAGTGACATGGTTTTTATATAGAGCCGTATTTGCCGGATAAAACAAGATCGTTTGAGATTCCGGATCATGCCGTTCTGCATTTTGAAAGAGTGTCAGATTAACCTCTGCACTCTTAACAGATATAATTTCTTCTTTGATTTTCCACTTAGCCGACATCACCCTTTTTATCCAGTTTGCCTGAACATAAATGTGAGAAGCTCTTTTTAAGCTCGATTTAAAGATCCTGCCTATCACATTCTGGTAGAGCCACATTGTTCTTGACTCAAACAGACTGAAACGCCTGTCGGCAAGCGGCAGAATATTATGATAATAGACCTCTTGAGTAATATTTCTCACTGGGAAGGTATTGTTTTGCAGGGATAAAATCTTATCCGGCTTATATTCTTTAACCAGTCTCTTAACATGAAAAAAATCGAAACAGAGCCTGTGGATACGCGACTTCTTGACCCACGCGCATTTCACAAAGTGAACATTGTCACAATCTTCATAATCCAGTTTGCTTACCACCACAATATAGCTATTCGCTTTATCAGACTTAAACTCGTCAATGAATTGATTCAGAACTGTCAGAGCACCGCCTCCACGCTCAGCTGCAACATCAATAACAAGAATCTTCACAATCAATCTCCTATAATTATTTCCGCATACTTCCGGCTATTTGCCGAAATGCTCATGTTTTTCTTAAAAAATTCGGCTGTTTTGCATTCAACCTTGCCCTGTTTTACAGCTTTGATCGCATCCGCAAGTTCTTTTGCATCATCACTTTCAACAACGGGGCAGCCGGTTTCATTCATAACCTTTTGTCCGAATTTACTCTCTTTGCCTATTGCGAAAACGACAGGCTTTCCACAGGCGAAGCATGTCGCGGTCTTGCTCGGAAGCGCAGTTCTAAAAACATCTTTCACAAGCGGGATCACATTCACATCTGCTGCACTGTATATCGCAGGAGCGAGTTCCGGCGGCTGCATCGGCCAGAAAGAAATGTTTGTTATCCCGTATTTCCTTGCTTTGGCTTCAAGCTTTTCTTTGTAGACACCATTTCCGATAATGTGGAACCACACTGATTTGTCGTCTTTCATCAGTTTTGCAGCCTCAATGAGAATATCGACATTCTGCATCACACCGATGTTTCCGGCATAGACCACATTGAAAAAGTTTTGATTGAACATGTGTGACACAGGCATCAGATCAACATTTTCATAAAGTTCATCCTGATATGACCAGTTATATACTACTTCGACCTTTGAAGCCTCCACTCCGTCTGCGACAAGAGTGTCTTTCATATCCTCTGAAATCGTGATTATATGGTCAGCATGGTTGCAACCGTATCTCTGAACTGCTGCAAGTACCTTGAAAACAAGGCTCTCCTTCTTGAGTTTGCCACCAAAAACAGCGTTGTAAGGAAAAATGTCCTGAACATTGAAAGTTATTTTAGTTTTCGGCATTTTTTTTCTAACCGCTCTTACCGCAAAACCGGCGACAGTAGTCGACTGGATAAAGACAGCATCGTAATCTGATGAAAAATACTTTTTGCAAGATTTGATATATTTGAGTTCAGTTAAATAGCGGGCAATCAAGTTCCCTTTGTCGGCAGCCTGAAACGGTATCGCATCAGTTGTAACAGAATATTTGCTCAGTTTTTCAGGGATCAAAGGTTGAGGCCCGCCTGTATTTTTCTGGATGATGTGAACAGAATGGCCGACAATGCAAAGCTGCTCGATAGCTGCGGAAAGCAGATGTTCTGAAGTAGCCTGCTTGTCAAAACCAATAAACATCCAAAAGAGAATTTTCATTATTTTTCTTCTGCATTTATGTCTTTAGTCTTCATGATGACCGCTTTTCTTATCTGTGTGCTACTTGTGCTTTGCGTATAAGGGAAATAGATTATTTCAACACCTTTGTCTTTGAAATATTCTTCATAGCGGTTGAAACGCTCAGTTCCTTTGTAATCAGAACCTACAAACAAGCGGTCGTAATGCCACAAAGCCCATGCGTCAGAATCTTCCCTGCATGAATCAACAACTTTATCCACATATTTGCAGGCAGCAACTATCGCTTTCCGCTCTTCCAACGGGATAAAAGTCTCTTTTCCTTTCCATTTTCCGCTGTCGTGAACACCTACGATCAAGTAATCGCATTGTTTTTTTGCTCTGCGGAGCAAATTCAGATGTCCGACATGAAAGAGATCAAAAGTACCAGAAAGATAGCCGATCTTGACTCTTTTACAGTTGTCTTTCCGACCGGATTGCTGCTTGTATTCAAAGCTATGCAAACCATATTCGTGAGGATCCGCATGATATCGTTCGAGAACCGCTTTGAAAGTTTCTTCATATTGCGGAATAAAACGAGTGTCACGATCACAAAGAAGCTCCAAAACTTCTTTTGCCAAAGGATCAGTCAGAGAACGATCGCTTTTCGTTCCATAGAATTTAGAACCTTTGAACGATGCCGGAGAAACATCAATGATACGGTTTTTAAAGCCGCATGCCTCAAGTTCGATATTCACAGATTCGACAAAAGGGATAACACAAGCTTTTGTTGCGGCATAGACAGCTGCCGACGGAGTTGACATCCAACCTGATATCGATCCTATAACACCTGCATAAAAAATATCTTTCGACATTATTCTGTCATAAAAAATGCGGAATATCTTGATCGTGCTAAGAGTGTTGATCCTAAACATTTTTTCGATTTCAGCCGTGTGATGATACTGAAAATCTGCAATACGACCGATACCGGCAGTAAGCATCAAAACTTCAATATCTCTGTCGTTAGCGAAAGAGCGGAACAATTCTTCATCAAGATCCAACAAGTCGCAGCTGCTGTAATGAAAAGACTGCTCATCCAAAACACCTTCTTCCGGAGCGCAGACATCGCAAATCTCCAAAAAATATCCTTTTTCAACAAGACATTTACCGATAGCAAGCCCCAAGCCATTGCTACCGCCGATAATTAAAGCTTTTTTCATTTCTCCCCTATCTCGACTTCCTATACTTCAAGAATATTCTGCCTTATACTTCGAACATTTTTTTCACACATTTCTCAGTAGCTTGTCCGCCATAGGTCAGGTACTTATTTTTAAAGGCTTTTACCGCAGCCACTTCTTTCTCGTAATTCATCCCGAGAATTCTATCTATCACTTCATCCTCAGTTTTCACGATCCCACCCGGCATCTCTGCTCTCGGATCCATAGCGAAACCGCGTTCTTCACCATATTCGTCACAGTCATACGCGAATGAGATTATCGGACGTTCAAGAATTGCGTAATCAAATATAGTTGCGCTGTAATCTGAAATAAGGATATCCGAGATCTTCATCAAGTCATTAATGTTCGGGTAATTCACATAATCCCTGACAAAACTATTGAACTCCACGCCAAGCAACTTATTAGTGTAGGGATGTGTCCTGAAAAGAAGGATATACTTCTCACCAAGCATTTTTTCCCATTTTGCCAGATCCATAGGAGGTTTAATGGTGTATGACTTGCCGCCATCTTTGCTGTCACGCCAAGTCGGAGCATACAGTATCAACTTCTTGTCCAGAGGAAGCCCCAATTTTTTCTTGATCTCTTCGACTTCATCTTTGGTCGTTTTATATAAGACATCATTTCTCGGAAGCCCTGTCTTAATGATCTGAGCAGGCTGGACATTAAAAGATTTTTCATATAAATCGATCTCATAATCACCTGAAACACAGAAATAATCTATATGGGAAAAATCGTAATCTTTTCTCCCTTCAGCCATATTTCCGACCGTTTTGATCGGGATCCCGTGCCATGTGTTAAGATAAACGCAGTTTTTTCTTTTAAACTTCAGGCTGCGTTCAATGTTTACGCATGTGATCCAGTACTTGCATTTGAGTGCTGTCCTGAAATATTCTGGAGTATCTGGAACAATTTTGACGGCATTTCCGGGAATCTCAACATTTGTATCATCAAGCGCCCAATAGAACGTGTAATCCTTGAATTCAGGGAGTGTTATCATGTACTCATAAATTGCTCTGGGACTGTCGTTATACTTTCTGGAATGCGCACTGAATATTATCGCCTTATTATCCATCGGTACAAACAACCCCATAGCTTTTACAGCCGTGCTTGCAAGAAATTTAAAACTTTTATTTATCGCAGTGTTGTGTTTGAGCACATAATCGACTCTTGCTCGAAGACCTTCCATTTGCCTTATTCCTCTGTCAGTTTAATACTTTCCTTAAGTCCGTATTTATCAACAGTGTCCACAGGCTCGTAAACCAAGTCGCCGAACACTTTTCTAACCACATTGACCGGAGCGATTTTGATCGCCAGGTTGAAAATTTTTGTCAGCCTTATCTTTTTACCGTGAGCCTCTGCTATCGCAGTCACCATCTCACTTGTGTTTGTGTATTCAGCATTCTGCGGGAAAAATAAGCCGCAACGCCTCTCGTCAATGCAGCACTTTACGAATTCGCAAAGATTTCCGATATAAATCATAGAACGCTGGTTCTGATAATTCGGGAAAATCGGAGACTTGAGAGCGAATTTCCGAAGCGCACGATAGTTTCCCGTGCAGTTCTTTCCATAGACCATCGGAGGTCTGAGACAAGTGAACACAAAATTTTCATCTTCCAGTTTCTTTATCTCTTTGTCTGCCTCCAGTTTGCTCTTGCCGTATGCTGTGACAGGAGCAGGCTCAGTCTCTTTCGTTATTCGTCCTACTTCAAGTCCGTATACTGACATTGATGAGAGCAGAACGAACTGTTTGACACCTGCGAACTTCGCCGTTTTTGCTATCTCCACAACCAAATCACGGTTCACATCGAAATAAAGATGACGATTTTCTGCCGTTTCTTTTATGTGGGCGATCCCTGCGACACAGAAAATGGCATCAACACCTTTAAACATTTCGGGGATAGGCTTCAATCCTAGTGTGTCTATCACGTTAACAGAGTATTCATCCGGCCACTGAGACAAGAATTCTTTAAAAGATTCACCGATATAACTTTTTGCTCCGGCTATAAGAACGTTTTTCATCATCAAAACCTATTTCTCTTTTTTCTTCATCTCGCCGGTTCCGCCTTCGACCACACCTTCACCGCGGGCGACACTGAACACGGTTCCGATAAAGCATCTGCAGTCAAATAAGAAACTCTCTTTCTCGACATACTCTCCGTCAAGTCTCGCTTTAACGGGGATCTCCAACTCGTCACGGCCGTTGATCTGAGCCCATCCGGTAAGTCCAGGTTTAATATCGTTAGCTTTCCATTTGTCTCTCTCTGACGTCAGCAGATCCTGATTCCAGAGAGCCGGGCGCGGCCCGATGAAACTCATGTTGCCGATGAAGATATCCCAGATCTGAGTAAGCTCGTCCAAGCTGTGAGCGCGAATGAATTTACCGCTCTTTGTGATATATTGCTCAGGATTTTCCAGCATGTGAGTCGGAACATTATGGGGCGTGTTCATTTTCATGGAACGGAATTTGTGGAGTTTGAAATACTGTTTGTCACGTCCTATCCTCTTCTGCGTAAAAAGCACCGGCCCCGGATCATCGATCATTATCCATAGACTAAGAAATGCAAACACGGGAGAAAGAACGACAAGTCCGCAAAAACTTAAAATGAGATCAAGAACTCTCTTAAACACCGCTTCGTATATACCTGCCTTATGGCTGCTATCCGAGACAGCTTCCAAGTGTCCCCTGACACCGTCTGCGTTTTCAGGTTCCGTTTCATTCTCGACAAATACGACCATTTTTCCCTGCATGGGATTCTGCTCTTCAGGTTTATCCTTAAACACTGATGACGGCTTTTTTATAATGGCAGCGAGGCCCATCACTGCAAAAACTACAGCAAAAACGGAGATCAGCGCTATCAAAAAAATCAACATATTTCCCTCTTACTATCTAATTACTCACGCAGTTCCACCGAGATCCCGTCAGAATCCTTCACAAAACACAACCTTGGTCCGGTCCCGTCTTCCCTCATCTTCCGGACTTCTATCGCC
>JAEEGG010028459.1_pt1 | contig 10510 bp, 6 predicted proteins | sample 9134161 | NCBI WGS metagenome assembly JAEEGG01 (sample SAMN16246543, study PRJNA631951) | gut metagenome | biome: gut microbiome; feature: rumen; material: CR-attached | host: Bos | place: Iran: Karaj | collected 2018-10 | reverse complement strand
TTCAACGAGTAATGCCACTTCACCTTTTCTTTTCTCCTTCCAATCAAGGAGTTGCTGATATATTTTACGCTTCATGGTGATACCGTCTGCACCTTTTTGAGATTTTTGCTCTACCATAATTTTCACCTTTTTGAGATTTTTGACGCCGCAAATATACACCTTTTTGAGATTTTTTGCAACATTTGTCGAAAATGTTTACTAAAGAACTTTTTACATTTGACTTGACAGATCTCTATTTGGTGTTTTGGTTGAATATGGTTTGACCTACAGATTTGTAGTCTGTTGCTTAAAATGCTTGTATTTCTTCTTTTGCGACTTTTGAGGAGGTCATTATTTGTGTCACAAACTATAAAAATTAAAATGCGACTCGCGCAAAAAAAATTGCGCGAGTCGGCATTGTTTTGTATTTTTGTGGCGATTTAAGCGTCACTGACGCAAAAATATTTGCGCGAGTTATGATTATCGACAATTTTTCATTGGATATCCAATATTGGACAAGCGCATCTAGACGTTAGAGGGATGAAAGCATCTGGAGGTCGAAAGTTCAAGCCATAACTGGTCTACACTGAAAGATTAAGGAGTTACAAATCAATTGCGACTCCTTTTACTTCAATCTGCGAGGGACTATTTAATGAGCATCAACTTCCCAATGGCCGCTATATCCACTACCCACATAACGAATGTGAGGCATTTTAGCAATATGGCGCTTGATAGTAGCTATGCCCTTCTTGCTCATTTTGGATAGTTCCTCTGTTGATATTTGAGGATTCTCTCTGATTTGGTTTTCTACCCATTTATCAAGATTTTCTTCTTGAGTGCCACCTTGAGTGCCACCTTTGGTGTCACCTTGAGTATCACCTTGAGTATCACCTTGAGTATTACCTTGAGTATCACTCTTTGTAGGTCTTATAAAAGTGACTACAACAAAACACTGTGGATTGACCATGTTGGTGACGTAACGCCTCGTTTCTAACAAGCCCCCATGATGCGTTTCACGCCCGAGCCCCGGTTCTCTATATAAGTTGTGCTATACAGAACATTGGCAATAAGCGGATTGTATGGATATGATATGTGAGGGTTGTGGATGTCCTCCGGCATGATCTGTGGGGGCAAGATACCAGGATTCTCGATCTCAATGCGGTCATCGTAGATGGCGATACCTATTGTCAGATTATACCGCTCATATTGACGATGACAAAGTGCATTCAATACGGCTTCATGGTATCATGCCTCTCCCGTCAAGCAGCGGAGCCAACGTGTCAAATACGAAGCTAGGAGGGATCGCCACCCGGGCGTTTCTCTCCTTACCGCTGACAAAAAGCCTCGGAACGCGATTGCTCCGAGGCCATGACAAAATTAAAAAATCATTCCGTTGCTACGGGAATGAGGTATCCTATTGATCAAACACACTCGGAATATCCTCTGCAACTCCAGCGGGACAGATGTAATAATGCTCGTATAAAGGAACATCTTTATAATGATGTAGGAGATTATACTCCGCAACCTCACGTGATTTGAATGTCGCACAACAATAGTCGTGACCATCTGCTTCTACGCATCTAATTTCGTATTCCTGATCATTTTTCATATTTCGCACAATTCTGAAGTTCCGCCAAGCGGTTTTCAAGTTCTTTTTTCTCTTTATTGGCTTCACTCAACAGCTGCTGACATTCTTCATGCTGCTGGATAACATCTTTCAGTCTGCTACTAAGAATTTCATGTTTTGCTTCAAGCCCCTCTATTTTTTTGTCTCTTGATTCAACGGACTGACGGAGCACCTCGACTTGCTCTTCAAGTTTAGCTATTTGAGCCTCAAGTTCTAATTTGATTGATGGGGCATTTTGCTCCTCTTGGAGTTGGTCGATACGTCTTTTGCAATCCTCCAATTCTTTTTTGAGTGCTCTTCTCTCTATCTTGAGACCATCGACTTCTAGCTTGCTATCCTCGAGAGTTTTCTTGAGGTCTTTTGTAGCCTTGGTCAAACGGCCTGATTTGCCTTCAAGTTTAGCATTTTCTGACGTGAGCTGTTTCTTCAGTTTCAGGAAACTCTCGATGTCGCCTTTGAGCCCTGCTATCTGCTTTTCCTTTTTTGCGGTATCGGCCTGTTGGCTTTCAAGCATGGATTTGACCTCAGCCAATTCGGCTTCTCTCTGTTTGATAGTTATCTCAAGCTCCTTGATAAGGGCTTCGAGATCGTCCTTATTGGATTGTAAGATCGCTTTTTCACCCTCTAAAGAATCAAGGGTATGTTGCTTAGCCTCATGGTCTTGTTTCAATTGATCTATTTCCCTAACAGCAGAAGATAGATCAGCTTTTGATGCTTCAATCTGCTGTAGCAGGTCGGTAATTTGAGTTTCTTTAGCCGCTACTGCGGCATCAAGTTGGGTTTTATGCTTATTGGCTGCATCGAGCAAGGCATATGAGGCGCGTTGATCACTCGCTAAGTCATCGATATCGATTTTGAAGAGTTTCTTCAAAATCCATCTGCCTAAAGCACTATGTTCTGAAGCTGTTGGCATTTTTCTTTATTTCAATTTATCGAAGTTATCGTTGCGGTCAGGATGGAAGAAATGCATGTATTCATCGATAGTGATACCTACTTCGGCGGTAGCATCCTCGATGGATTTCTTTATGATTTGGAAAGCGAATTTGGCTTGCCAATATTTGCCTTCTTCTGGGTCGTCAATCAAGAGATCCCATGCGGTGCCCTCGTCGCCGTTGTACGGATGTATGATTTCTCTTGCAGCGGAATGCTTTGCCACCTGCTTGAGGTGGTCGCCTTTGCGGCCACGATCAAGATTGTGGTCAAGGTCATTGCACTTCACATTGATGGCAATGGGGTTGTGTGACCGGGCTATGCGTTCCACATAATCCATATAATTGGAGCCGTTCTTGTGAGTGAGCAGGCGCAGCGCGTCAACGACCTCTTGAGAGATACCTGCAGCCAGCAGGTCTTCAAACGTGTAGTCAGTGTCTTCGACCACATCGTGAAGCATACCAGCGACAATCTCGTTCTCATTGCTTCCTTTCATAGCGACAGTGAGCGGGTGCAATATCACTGGCTTACCATCAAGATCACGTTGCCCCTTGTGGGCTTTCAGCGCAATTTCCAGCGCAATCTCTATCTGCGACAATGGCAGTTTATTATCGGATTCATTCATAGGCTAATAGTTCTCATAGATTAAACGTCGATACCATTGAGGAGGATGAAGTTTTTGAGCAAGTTGTGAATCTCATACATGACATCAATGGGTGACAGGATTTGACCTGTTTTTTGCTCAAAGTAGGCTTTTGCCTTCTCTCGATCAACCGATTGCTCCAGACGGGAGAATCTGCCGAACTCGTCAAGGTTTTGCTCGGTGATTTGCTGGTCAAGCATTGATTTCAACAAATCCTTATCGAGATCAAGAACCTCAACCAGCCTGTTAATTCTCTGGTCTTTCTCGGTAGTCATATAGTCTGTGATGTAGTCGCGGAATGTCTTGCCTTGCTCCAAGATGATACTTCCGCTTTGGACATCATGGACGAAAATCTCAGCATATTTTTGTTCAGCTTGTGGAAGCAGTGCAAACGAAGCGGATAATTCCGTTAAGAGTTGCGTGAGTTCTTCTTCCGATACGTTGGGCTGACCGAGTGCATTGACGTATCGCTGGAAGTTGCGGTTCATAAAGTCGGCATCGATCTTCCCGGTGTCAATCTCGGTGATATGCGGGTCAATATCAAACGGCAGGTCACCGCCGCCAGTTGTGCCGCCTTCATCACCGCCGTCCCTAGAGAACAGCTCCTTGTAACGCTGAACAAGCATATTGTACTGTTGTTCAGTGTGGTTGACTGTGATAGTGCCGCCATCGGGCGTTTTGTAGGTACTGGTGTTCCAGAAAAAGCCCTGTACTTTTGCGGCTTCAAGGTACCTGTTGTAGTCTCGGAAAAGTACAGCAAAGCGGCCTTTCAATTCCACTTCCTCGGGAAGTCTGGAGAAGTCATTGATACCCACGTTGGCATAGAGTGTTGCAATTTCAGTAAACTTCTGATTCATGCCACCAATATTCTCATGCAGCTTACTTGCAAACAACTGCAGAGGCTCGCCCTTGGAGTATAGTGCCACAGCTGTATCGATGTTTCGCTCCATAGTGTGAGGGCGATAATAGTACTTGATGGTTCCAAAAGGCTTCTCAGGACCAAACAATCGGTTTGTTCTTGAGAAGGCTTGGATCAAGTCCTCATAGTCAAGCATCTTGTCAATGTACAAGGTATTGACCCATTTAGAATCAAATCCTGTGAGCATCTGCGAAACGACGATAAGCAGATCAAGTCGCTGGTTGCGCTTGTTCTCCTGCTCGATACCGATATATGGCCGTTTGTGCGCCAGACGGGCAGACAGGTCTTTCTTGAACTTGGGGTGGGTGGGTACCGTGAAGCTTTGACCATATAGATTGTTGTAGTCAGTGATGATCTCAACAAGTCCATCCTCTTTGTACAACACACCATCAGGGTTGTCGTTGGGCAGAGAGGGATCAAACAACGCTGTCACTTTAATCTCTGGCGCACGATTTTTGAAGATGCGGTAATAGTTTATCGCTTCTGGAATGCTGCGTGTAGCGAAAATAGCATGGAACTTACCGTTTTGGCTAAGCACCTGCCAGCCTTCTTTTATGTCATCAACTACAGCGTTGTAATAGTCGCTCGTTTCATATTGTTCTCTGGGCACATAATCCTCTATGCCTTTTATATAAGTGCCATCATCTTGCTTGTGGCCAGCCATTGGCATCTGCATGAAGTCATTGAACTTTGCATGCATACGCTCATCAGCCATAATCTCCTCGATAGTATTTGCGCCGATTTCGCGTTTCGCCACTTCCTCACGCAGGTTCCTGTCCTTGTAGATCAATATCTTGTAGGGGTCAAAGCCAAGCACGTTCTTGTCTCGAATACCGTCTGAAATGCGATAAGCATGCAGCTCGTCACCAAAGATATCGCTAGTTGTGCTGTTCTTACGGTTGTTCTCGTCCTTGATGGGCGTGCCAGTGAAGCCGAAGAACATGGCCATCGGGAATTTGGCTTTGATGGCACTGAAAGAGTCACCGAATGTTGAGCGGTGGCACTCATCAACGATGAAGACAATTCGTTTCCGATTGATCTTATCCAGATCGGCTTGGCGTATGCCGCCGTCGGCAATGATGCCGAGTTTCTGAATGCTCGAAACAATCAGTGTGTCACTGACATCTGGCGATTTGAGTTTGCCAATCAGTACATCGGTGTTCTCGGTCTCTTGTATCGCTTCATCCTCTGGAGAGAAGTTGCGGTACTCACGAGCCGACTGTGTACCAAGTTCAATACGGTCAATGACGAAAACCACCTTGTCGGCATTGCCACTGTCAGCAATGAGCTGGGCTGCCTTGAAGCTTGACATGGTTTTACCAGAGCCGGTTGTGTGCCACACATAACCGCCTAATTGGTTGTCCGTGGTGTGCCAGTCTGTTCGCTTTGCTACACGGTCAACAATGCGGTTAACCGCGTGGTACTGGTAACTACGCAGCACCTTGAGCACACCGTCGGTGCGGTCAGCAATGGTATAGTAACCGATTAGCTGGTGCGCCATCGGGATGAACAGCAGGTTAGAAGCAATGTCTTTCCAGTTATTGATGGGATTATTGTAGAAGTCTGCCCAATGGAAATAGAAATCTTTGTTGAACTTGCCATCGGGTCCAGGATTGGCAAAATACACCGTTTCCTCTGGATTCATGGCCACAAAGATTTGGATTAGCTGAAATAGACCCGAGAAGATGCCCTCACGGGAATATTTCTCAATCTGGTTATATGCCTGACTCAGAGGGATGCCGCTCTTCTTGAGTTCGATATGAATCATCGGCATTCCGTTGATTAGTAAAGTGAGGTCGCCGCGCCTGGTATTCAGAATGGGCGAGCGAGAAGCGAACTTGGGCTGTTTAGCGATTTGGTAGCGGGTTTGTCCGGCAGCTATCTCGCGAGGGTCAAATATCTTTAGCGTTACCTCTTTGCCGTAATGCAAAGTGTCGGCCTGGTTGTCACGACGTACACTCACGGTTTTACCATTGATAAAGCCGTTGAGTTGTTGCGGAGTGCGCAACGTTGAAATTTGGTCGAGTAACTGTTGCATTTCTCCTTGTGTGAGCCGAGCACTATTAAGTCGGTCAATAGTGTTATTCATTTCATAGAGAATGTTTGCCCAATTTTCGAGCAAATCCTTCTCTGTGGGATAGCGCAGTAGTTCTGGTTCCCAACCTTTTGTGTTAAGAACTCTGATTAAAGCGTCCTCAAATTCGGCTTCGTTGTTAAAAGGAGTTGTTGGCATAATAATAGTTTTTTATGCAAACATCTTGTCCATACATGCTTGCTTGATGTTTCTTAATTTTAGTATCTGCATTTGCGCATTTGCGATGGTCTCGTCCTGCTGACGAAAGAAGTCACCGATTTTGCGCTGCTCGTCGAATTGAGGAACTAGTATCTGTGTATTTAATATATTATTGTTATACAGCCTTTTTAGAGTACTGCCCTCAACACTTGTCCACTTTACGATTGAATAAAGAACTTTAAGGAAAGGATTATACAGCTTGCCAGAATGGTTGAGCCAAACAATGTTTGAATCCTGGAAATATTGTTCTTCTCCCGTAAACTCTACAGTTCTACCTAAAGTTCCAGCAGCCGATATAAGTATATCTCCTTTTCGGGGATATGAATAGTTGTGGCTTAATGATAAGAATAAATCTCTTGATATGTATGCGTCTGGAGATCCACCAAATGTTCCAATTTTAAAGAATGGAACGTCTCCTTTGGTTGTTGTTTGGTGCTTCATTACACGTTTACACATGCAAATATACCCATAGTCACCGAACGCAGCTTGGCGCCATGGCTCGGTGAAACCATGGAAGCGGATGGCAGGTGTGTTGGGGATTTCGGACAACACAAATTCGCTATTCTTATTTAATATACTGTAAATCAACGATTTACCCCCCCCATTTAATTTTTCTTGATTGTCGCCTGGGAACATGCCATCAAGCAACGCCAGTTTCAACTGACGCAGCTTCTCCAGTTCTTGTTCCTTGGCGTTAATCAATTCGTCAAACTGCTCGAAAAACTTACCAATCTTTTCTTGTTCCTTTATCTCGGGCAATAAAATATCTAGTTCTGCAATGTCATCATTATGTAAATGAACAACAGATATACCTTGCGCTTTATTTACCAATTTATTATGGCTTCGTCCATGAGTAAATTCAAGTGCAAGGAACGAAGGGTTAATGTTCTCATTTGGAGTTATGATATTCAAATCACCACCGAGTATAATACCTGGTGCTAGAATTGCTGTTGCCCTAGCTATGTCTTCTGCTGTTTCTCCTGAAGCTGGAACAACTACTTCATGACCACTGCTTACTACAGACCAATCCTGAATATTTGCAAAAGAATTAGTAGAGTTAATATTAGTTTTATAATCAGTATATAGACTACCATACAAAAGAAGTGGAGTACCATGTGGTAAAACACTTGATTTTGAGTAACCACGGCCTTTTGAGAACGAAACGTTGCCAGTAATGTTGATTTGTTCCCACTCGTCATTAAATCCATGGAATCTTATGCCTGGTTTATTCTTTGCCATATCAGATAACATTAAGGGTTTGACGGAAAGCTTCAAGACCAAGATTGTCAGCCGCAGATCCTTGAAGTTCACCAATGAGTGAATGTAAGCGAGTTTCTGCTTTGGCAACACGGTTTGCAATGTCTTGATAGGTGGTTGCATATTTTGCAACAAGATGTTTCAACTTGTCTGCAAGTTCAGTTGTCACCTCACTAGGCATACGGTTCAGAGAGGCGAGAAGTGGTGCAATCCACTTGATGCGTAGGAGTTCAATTGCCGTGCCATCATTTATATCGTGGATTTTGGCAATAGTTTCTGCATCAAGATGTTTATACAATGATTTCAGTTTCTCATTGATAGCCTTTTCTTCGGCCATTAAGATGGAAACTTGTTGAACTTTATACTCTAGACTATCTTCTTCAAAAACAAATTGCGATTGATAGTGAGCAATTAGTTTATTGATTTGTCCTTTAGGATAAGTGCCTGTATTGTCGGTTTCGATCAAGTGCCAATCCAATTCAGGATGCTCTTCGATAAATTGCAGTTTTTCTTTCTTCTTTGAAGGATAAGATTGAAGCAATTCAATCTCCCTACAGGTTATTGCATTGGTGATTCTTCTCAATTCCTTTGCCACTTCGGCAGCGACAAACTTGGTGTTGTCATTGTTGAGAATGGCCTTGTCCCTTTGTTCCGGGGTCATGGATTCAATGATTTGAGAATATTGCTCAGCAATCTCGGCAAGGCGATTCTCTTTTTTAGTGATTTCGTCAAGCAGTTCAGGAAGCAGCTCACGCTGCACCAGGCCGAACGGTAGTACATGACCTTCCCATCCGTCTTGAACTTCTTGGTTGTTCTTGATTACCATGTGAGGATCTATCTGACGAACTACTTCAAAACCCTCGGTCTGGAGTATCTCAAGGTCGGTATCGATGAGAAGCCAGTCTTGACTAAAGAACTGGAAAGCCTGATAGCGGTCGATGAGTGGCAGTTTGTCAATCCTATCAAACAGTTCATTGCTGATATCATTTCGTGTTTGTTGAGGATTGAGCGATAACATCGGCTTGATGAGCGTTTCATCAAGGAATTTGTCGAAATCGCCGAAAGCATCAGCATATTTTTGAGCAAACTGCTTCACATCAACATTATTTGCAATCGTTTCCTCAATGTCATCGACTTTGAGGTGGCTATAACCATTCTCATCGACGATGAACAATTCTTCCCTTAACGAGGGGAAGGTTTGCCAGAACAGATCGAGAGCGGCCAGTTCCTTTGGGGGGATGCCGCCGAACATTGTTGCAAAGATGTCGTATTTTTCGGGCTTTTCGTTGCTGTCAACGTACCGGGATATATTCAGGTTGTACTCATTTTCTCGAATCGTGTTACGGCTGACAAGACGAGAGAAGTTAGGCGTTTCCGTGCGGTTAGTCACGGCATCGACAATTTTCTTGATGTCACAAGCCCGTAGGCGGTTGTTCTTGCCATCTTTCTCGAAGCCCTTAGAAGCGTCCACAAAGAGAATGTTTTCATCGACACGAGTGGAGCGTTTCAGCACCATGACAATCGTGGAGATGCCCGTGCCAAAGAACACTTTTTCGGGTAAACCAATGATGGCGTCGATGTGGTTGAACTCAACCAGGTTCTTTCTGATTTGCTGCTCAGAGCCACCACGATAAAGCACGCCATGAGGTAGTACGATAGTCATGATGCCTTTTGGTTTTACGTGGTATAAGTCATGCAGCAAGAAGGCGAAGTCGGCACAGCCCTTGGGTGCCACGCCGAAAGCAGCATAGCGTGCATCGCTCTCCTGGTCTTTAGGATCCCACTCTTGTGAGTATGGAGGATTGGAAACTACGGCATCAACATATAGCGGGTCGTAAGTACCTTGCGGATCTGCTTCGTCGAAAAAGGGCCAGTCCTCTTTGAGGGTGTCGCCACAACGCGCCTCGATATTCGATGGGTTGATGCCACGCATTATCAGGTTCATTCGCGTAAGATTGAACGTGTTCTGTTTCAACTCCTGCGCATAGTACTTGATGTTATCGCGGTTACTGATGTGCCTAGCAACCGATTTGCCTATGTTAATAAGAAGAGACCCCGAACCGCTGGTAGGGTCATAGATGCGGATTTCCTCGTTATTGCGCAAGTGGTGGGCTATGATGTCCGACATCATCAGCGAAACCTCGTGAGGAGTATAGAACTCGCCTGCCTTCTTGCCTGCGTTGGCGGCAAAGTTGCTGATTAGGTACTCATAGACGAAGCCAAGCACGTCGTAGTCTTGTCGACCATCGGTAGGTATCTCACGGATGAGGGCCACGAGATCGCGCACTGCTGCACTTTGTTCAGCTGTTGACGTACCTAGTTTGCTGAGTCCCGTCTGCAACGTGTCAAAAATCTTGTCAAACAGTTTTTTGTGGTTGTTATGGATATTGCGCTCGAATGCAGAAAGTGCATCACGCACATTGGCGACTGTAAATTCACGTCCCATATCAAGCCACGTTGAAAATAGGTTTTCGTAAGAAATGAAATAACCGAGACTGTCCTTAATCAAGTTGACGGCTCTGACGTTATCTTCTGTAATCGTTGTAAGAAACTGACCTTTCACTCCTATATGAGTATCAAGGTACATGACTTCCTTGTCCGACAAGAATTTGTAGAAGATAAAGCCCAGGATATAATCCTTGTATTCGTTGGCTTCAATCTTCGAGCGCATTTTGTTGGCGCTGGCCCAAATCTTTGCGGCTAATTGTTGTTTATTCATATCATTTCTTGAAAAACAAACTCCAGTGCAGTCCCTGCAGGCCGACCAAAGCCTATATAACCGCAAAGGAGTTTGTTATATCGTTCATGTTATTGGTCGTTAGCCGGATAAAAGAACTTGTTCTTTTATTTAGGATGGCAAAG
>JAEEGG010028457.1_pt1 | contig 10510 bp, 5 predicted proteins | sample 9134161 | NCBI WGS metagenome assembly JAEEGG01 (sample SAMN16246543, study PRJNA631951) | gut metagenome | biome: gut microbiome; feature: rumen; material: CR-attached | host: Bos | place: Iran: Karaj | collected 2018-10 | reverse complement strand
GAAATCTATATAATATTCAGATTTTTTTGTATCTTTGCAGCGACAATTAAAACAATCCATATATAAATATGAAAAGATATTTGACAATCATATTCGCTGTCTTGGTTATAAGTATAATCTTTACGGCATGCTCTCATGATAAGGATCTCTATCAGCCACAGGAATCCATTGAAAAGCCGCAAAGTCAGGAACAGACTAAGAAAGATGATCAGCCCGAAGAGCAGAATCATTCCCAGGAACAGCCGAATGACAATGATCAGAACCAGAGTCAGGAGCAGCCCGGAGAGCAAAATCAACCCCAGGAGCAGCCGAATGACAATGATCAGAACCAGAATCAGCAGCAGCCTGAAGAGCAAAATCAACCCCAGGAGCAGCCGAATGACAATGATCAGAATCAGGAGGAGGATCCAGATAACAATGTTCAAGAAGATTATAATAACGCATTTGAAGATGCATTCGGTAAACCCAGCGAAGACCAAACCTGGGGATTCTAATTCTTCCAATATAAATAAGTAACCCTTATTGACAAATAAGCGCTGCTTATTGCTAAATAAGGTACCCTTATTGCACAATAAGCGGCACTTATCTGAGGACAAAAGGCAGACATAGAGGATTTGGCGTGAATTTCTGTTAAAAAATCAGTGAATCCGTTGGATGGTATAGAAAATTTTCGTATTTTTGCACGAATAAAGACAACTATTAAGAAATAAGCTTATTGAAAATAAATAGTATTTGAGTATGAAGAAGTATTTGATAACCGCAGTTGCCGCCCTCACTTTTGGCGGATTGATGACCAGCTGTACACACGACGTTGATGGCTCAGGCTCTTCTGGTGACGTAGCCACAAATGCCCAGGAAAGCTATGAGAAGGCATTCCTTAACACGTTTGGCCGCCCAGTAGATGGCTTCGACTGGGGATTTGGCCCAAGCACCAATGCTAGTACACGAGCTATGACTCGCAACATTGAAGGATTTACAAAGCCAAGTTTTAGCACCAAGGCCAATATCACTAAGCCTGGTGATATCGGAAAACCAACTTCTAGTAAAACATTCTATAATACATTAGATGAAGCTACAAGTGCTGGTGGGTCATATTTAACAGGCACGTCTTATGAAAGTAACAAGATTTATATCCTTAATCAAGACTATTATGATAAAGGAGAATCTTGGTACATTTATGGTCCCGGTTTTAATAATTACAGCAACGTGACTGTTTGTGTGTCAGGAACAATGACAACATTTGGAGTAAACGGTGGAGATGGAACAACTATTTGCTTCTTAGACGGATCCGATGTTACACTATCTGGCGTTTCTTCTAATTGCACATATTATTTGGCTCCTGGTGCTACTGTAAGATTTTCAGGAGATGTAGGAATGGGCAGTGGAGTTACATTTATTATGAGTGAGCGTAGCAATCTGATTGCTAAAGGTTTATCTTTCTCTGGCTCTGCAAATTTTGTAAATAACGGAGGTACCATTCAAGTTGGAAGTGAGGAGGATAAGAAGGGGTTATGGACAGATAATTTCACTGGCGTATTTTGGAATAATGGTTCCATTACTGTTACCCTGGATATGGGCACTAGTAATGATGGTGGCACATTCTATAATGGCAGTAATGGCTCTATCAACGCTAGAAATCTTGCATTAAACAAAGACGTTGAATTGTGGAATGAGGGATCTATTACCCTTTCTGGAGATTTTACAACCCAGGCTTGCGATGGTGATGGTCATAGAATCTATAACTCTGGTACTATTACCACGAATAAGCTTTCATTAAATAAGAATTGTACCCTTTGGATAGAAAACGGTGGTAGCGTTACTGCTACTGGTACCTTTGAGTGCATCAATGATAATGATAATATCTATATCGGTTCAGGTTCTACCTTATCAATCAAGAGCTTGGATTTATACAACAACAATCAGCTCTTAGTTAATGAAGGCACTTTAAGTGTAGAGGGAGCTATCCAAGCAAGAAATACCAGCGCACAGATCGTAAATGGTGGTACATTGACTGCAGCTTCTGTTGATATCAAAGCTGGAGCAAGGATGCATAATAATAATGATGGTGTTGTTACTATTTCTGGTTTAACAAAGGTTACAAACACCAATTCAACGTGGATGAACGATGGTAAGTACACCTCAGGAGACTTCGAGGCATCTGATTACGCATACGACGTTTGGAATAACTGTAAGCTGACAGTAACCTCTACGAATACTCGTGGCGACGGTATTTTCCATCTGAATCGTGCTACATTCTTCGTTGATGGTGGTGGTTCGCTGATTACTGATTATTTCTATTGGGAGGATACTTCTAACTTCTATATGGGAGGTAAGTCTCTTGTGGATGTAAAGACAGAGTTGAATACAAGAAACTATAATAGCGATTATGGCTTCCGTGGTATGGGCGATGCCTCAAACTACGCTGTGCTTCGTGCCAAGAAGATCACTAAACATGCTGATGTACAGTTTAGTCTGTCATGCTTTGGTTATATCTATGTAGATTGTGATGACATGTTTAAACAAGGTTACATAGATACAAGTCATGTTCAGGCTTATTACTATTTTGCAGATACTGTAAAATATGGTAAAGAAGAAGATTGTCCCGTTTCTATTGAAGGAAGTGAAGATGGTTGTAATCCTGGATATAATGTGACACCTCCGACACCTCCTGTAACTCCTGTTACAGACAAGGTGCGTGTGATTGCAGAGGACTTGACAACACTCGATGGAAAGGCTGATTTTGACTTTAATGATGTTGTCTTCGACGTCGATTTACTTTCAAGTGGCAAGGTTCGTATTACCCTGCTGGCTGCTGGTGGCACACTTCCGCTGACAGTTGGTGACCAAGGACAACAGGAAAGTGGAGACTATGAGCCCACAATGGAGATGCAATACGACTCACAAGACGTAGCAATGGGTGAGGTGATGGCTTATGAAGTACACCATCTGTTTAAGGTGGCAACTACCACGATGGTAAATACCAATGCTGCTGGTGGTGCTAACAGAGATGCTGTGGAAATCACCATAGACAATCCGTCTACATCATCCGATATCCTCGAAATCGCTAACGCTATCCCCATCCGTGTATATAAGAACAGTACATGGATTACGTTGGAGAAAGCTGTGCCCGTTGGTACAAGATCAGAAAAGCTGACTGCCAGCAAGGTGGCCGTAGACGGTACATTCCAGTGGTGCGCAGAGCGTGTAAGCATCAACAAGGATACTCGCTATCAGTATGGCGACTATAAGGGCAACCAGAAGAGCCGCTTCGAACTTTACCTGGATGGAAAGCTTGGTGCAAAGTGGTGGGATCAGAGTACTGTCGCTACAGACTAATCAATGAGATAAAATACTTTATAAAATACTTAAATACTAAATCGGGGGGCGGCTGCGTGAGCAGGCGCCTCTTTTTTTTACACTTCTTATTGTGTAATTCAGAATTATTTATTACCTTTGAACTGCGTTCGAAGGTACTTCCGTTCGGAATTTTCCAAATAAATTTGGAAATTCACTCACTTATTCGTATCTTTGCACTCTGTATGGTATTGAATTGGATTTGGGTCGGATTTTTCATCATTGCCTTTGTGATAGCACTGGTGAAATTAGTGTTGTTGGGAGACTATGAGGTCTTCCCGGCTATGATGGATTCGACGTTCTCGTCGTCGAAGACGGCTTTTGAGATCTCGCTGGGACTGACAGGTGTCCTCTCACTCTGGCTGGGCATCATGAAAATCGGCGAAAAGGGTGGCGTGGTGAATGTATTGGCTCGCATGCTGAGTCCGATCTTCACGAAGCTGTTTCCTGATATCCCTAAGGGGCACCCTGTAACGGGCTCGATCTTCATGAACATCGCTGCGAACATGCTTGGACTGGACAATGCTGCCACGCCCTTAGGCCTGAAGGCGATGGAACAGCTGGAAGAAGTGAAAACTGAAAAGTTAAAAGTCAGAAGAGAAGCGGGCGAGATCAGCGAGAGCGAATTTCAGGAGTTAAAGGTGACAGCCTCGAACCCCATGATCATGTTCCTCGTGCTGAACACCTCCGGACTGACGCTTATACCTATTTCTATATTAGTATATCGTGCCCAGCTGGGAGCAGCACAGCCTACGGATATCTTCATCCCCATCCTGCTGGCTACGTTCTTCTCGACGCTTGCAGGCATCATCATCACCAGTATCTTCCAGAAGATCAACCTGCTGAACCGCACGATGCTGCTGACGCTTGGAGGCGCTGCCGTCCTGGTGGCTGCGATTATCTGGGGCTTCGGACAGCTCGACTCCGTGCTGATGAACAAGGTGAGCACCTCGGCAGCTAACATCATGCTGATGCTGATCATCATCGCCTTTATCCTGGCTGGATTGAGGAAGAAGGTGAACGTCTACGATGCCTTTATCGAGGGAGCGAAGGATGGTTTTACGACAGCAGTCAGGATTATCCCCTACCTCGTGGCCATCCTCGTTGGAATCGGCGTTTTTCGTGCCTCTGGAGCGATGGACATGCTGATCGACGGCATCAGATGGAGTGTCGAAGCCTGTGGGGCTAACAGCGACTTCGTGGGTGCCCTGCCTACGGCGCTGATGAAACCACTCTCAGGCAGTGGCGCTCGAGGCATGATGGTGGATGCGATGACGACCTATGGCGCTGATTCGTTTATTGGTCGCCTGAGCTGTATCTTCCAAGGCTCTACTGACACGACTTTCTACATCCTCGCTGTCTACTTCGGCAGTGTGGGCATCGTGAAGACAAGACATGCTGTGACCTGCGGACTGCTGGCTGATCTGGCTGGCATCATCGCAGCCATAGCAATAGCATACTTATTCTTTGGATAATGGCAAATCTTAAATCACTCGCAAAGGATACGGCCATCTACGGCTTGAGCAGTATCGTGGGCAGGTTTCTGAACTACCTGCTCGTGCCGCTCTATACCTACTATATGCCGCACGATACTGGCGACTATGGCATCAGCACGAACATCTATGCCTATACGGCGCTGATACTCGTGTTGCTGACCTTCGGCATGGAGACTACCCTCTTCCGCTTTGCGAATGATGATCGTAGCAAACCAGACACGGTCTTCTCGACAGTGATGGCAGTTGTGGGTTCGCTCACGCTGATGTTCCTGCTGCTGATCTTCGGATTCATCGGCCCTATCAGCGAAGCGTTGGGTTATTCAGAGCATCCAGACTACCTGTTGATGATGGCTGTCGTCGTGGCCCTTGATGCCCTGCAGGCTATCCCCTTCAGCTATCTGCGATTCCAGAAACGGGCCATCCGCTTTGCCTCGCTGAAGATGCTGTTCATCCTGCTGAACATCACGCTGAACGTCGTCTATTTCGTCCTGCTGGGCAAGACCTCCGTATTCTACGTGTTCTTCATCAACCTGCTCTGTACTGGCCTCATCACCTTCTTCTTCGTGCCAGATTTGTTCCGCATCCAGTGGAAGTTCGATGGTCTGTTGTTGCGCAGGATGCTCAGTTACTCGTGGCCCATCCTGATTCTCGGCATTGCTGGCATACTGAATCAGGTGGCTGATAAGATCATCTTCCCACTGGTCTATCCCGATGAAGAGCAGGCCAACGTGTTGCTGGGAGATTACGGCTCGTGTGTGAAGATTGCGATGATCATGGCGATGATTACACAGGCCTTCCGCTATGCCTACGAGCCTATTGTCTTTGCCAAGTCAAAAGATGCCGACAAGACGGAGTATTATGCTGCCGCCATGAAATATTTCCTCATCTTCACCTTACTGGCCTTCCTCTGTGTAGTAGGGTGGATGCCGCTGTTGCAATACATCATCGGAGCCAACTACCGTGAAGGACTGGGCGTTGTACCCATCGTGATGGCAGCAGAGATCATGATGGGTGTCTACTTCAATCTGTCGTTCTGGTACAAGCTCATCGACAAGACTATCTATGGCGCGTGGTTCTCTCTGACAGGATGTCTCGTGCTCTTCGCCGTCAACATCATCTTTATCCCCCAATACAGCTATTGGGCCTGTGCCTGGGGAGGTGTCGCAGGCTATGGCACAGCGATGGTTTTGAGCTATTTCGTGGGACAGAAGAAGAATCCTATCCCCTATCCGATGAAAGATATTGCCATCTATGTCATCGCAACGGCTGTGCTCTTTGCAGCGATGAAGGCTGTTCCTGACTCATGGCCCATGATACTGGCGCTGGTTGTCAATACCACGCTTATCATCCTTTTCCTGGCACTCATCGTGAAAAAAGATGTGCCTCTGAGCAGTCTCCCCGTTATTGGAAAGAAATTCAAAAGATAACAAGATATGAAGAAATTACTGGCTTTACTTTTCACTTTCCACTTTTCACTCCTCACTTCATCTGCCGATGAAGGCATGTGGACACTGTACAACCTGCCGAATGCAGTCTATGAGACGATGAAGCAGGAGAACTACGAACTGCCCTACAATGCTTTGTACCAGAGCGAGGACGCGATTAAGAACTGCGTCGTAAACTTTGGCGGCTACTGCTCTGGTGTCGTCGTATCGCCTGACGGACTCGTGTTTACGAACCACCATTGCGGCTTCGAGGCCATCCGCTCGCACTCTACTGTGGAGCATGACTATATGCTCAACGGCTTTGTATCGAACTCCTACGAGGAAGAACTGCCCAATAAGAACCTCTTCGTGAGCTTCATGATCGAGCAGAAGGACATCACGGCTTATCTCGACTCGCTTGGAATCAACAAGCTAACAGAGGAAGAGCGTGGTCATTTTGTCGATTCCATCGAGAATGCGATGATCAAGGACATCGAGAAGCAGGACTCTTCCCTGCGCGTGGAGATCAAGCCTTTCTACGAAGGAAACCAGTATTATCTGACCACCTATCGCGACTATCACGATGTTCGCCTCGTGTTCGCCCTGCCCAAATCGATGGGTAAGTTCGGCGGTGAGACAGACAACTGGATGTGGCCTCGCCAGACTTGCGACTTCAGCGTCTTCCGCATCTACGTAGATCCCAATACTGGTGGTCCTGCCAAGTACTCCGAGAAGAATGTGCCGATGAAACCAAAGAAATGGGCACCTGTATCGCTGCAGGGCTATGTGCCTGGTTCGTTCTCAATGACCATTGGCTATCCTGGTTCTACAAGCCGATATCTGTCAAGCTACGGCATCAAAGAACGTCGCGATGCTGAGAACAAACCCCGTTATCAGACACGAGAGGTGAAGCAGGAAGTGATGCTGCGCCACATGCGTGCCGACGAGGCTGTCCGCATCAAGTACGACTCGAAATACGCCAGCAGCTCGAACTACTGGAAGAACTCCATTGGTATGAACAAATGTATCGACAGTATCGGACTGATCCAGCAGAAAGCTGCCTACGAGCAGAAGATCCGCCAGTGGCAGGATTCTACAGGTTTCCTGAAGGGCAAGCTCGACTTCGACTTGCTGCAGCGCCTATACGAGAAGCGCTTCAATGCGACCCGTGCCCTCACATTCTATTACGAAACCTTCGGACGCAGAAATACTGATGAAATGACCCGTAGAGCTGTCCGAGTACAGAATGGTGCCATCATCAACGGTAAGGAAGGTAAGCCCAAGAGCTACTACGTGGAATTCAAGAACAACGCTGACGAATGGGACTACGATACAGACCGCGAGATTCTTGCCGCCTTGTTGAAGAACTATCGTGAGCAGGTGGAAATCAAATATCAGCCTGACTTCTACAACGTAATAGACCACGATTTCAAGGGCAACTATCAGAAGTTCGTAGACCATCTCTACAAGAAGTCGAAGCTGATGAAGAGCGACAAGAAGATCTACGTGAACAAGGGTGGCTACCACAAAGATCCTGGTGTGGTCTATGGCCAGAGTCTGGTCTCTGCATTGGCAGACATCAATTTGGATCTCGAAAGTACCATCGATTCCATCGCTGTTCAGGAGCGCTATCTCTGTGCCGCCAAGCTGCGTATGGAGGAGGATTTGCCCAACTATTCAGATGCCAACTTCACCATGCGACTGAGCTATGGACAGGTGGGCGAGTATCTGCTTGCAGGACAGCCCTCGGGCTACTATACGGAGGCCAGCAGCATCGTGGAGAAGATGGAGAAGGGCGAGAACGGTATCATCGACTACGAGGCAGAGCCTATCATGAAAGAACTGCTCTCGAAAAAGGATTTCGGCAAATACACAGACAAGCATACAGGCAAGCTGCAGCTCTGCTTCCTCACCAACAATGACATCACAGGCGGAAACAGTGGCTCACCCATGTTCAATGGCAAGGGTGAACTAATTGGTCTCGCCTTCGACGGAAACTGGGATTCGCTGTCGTCAGATATCTTCTTCGACAAGCAACTGGCGCGCTGTATTGGCGTAGATATCCGCTACGTGCTATACATGATGGAGTCGTGGGGCAAGGCAGATCGTCTGCTGAAGGAGATCAACGCCAAGTAAAGGAAAGGTAAAACCTCAAGAAATAAACTGAAGACCCAATGAGAAAACTAACTACATTACTACTGATGACTGTCCTCTGCCTGAGAGTTCAGGCAGAGGATCAGTCGAAACGAATCGATCTGAGTGGTACCTGGCAATTTGCCTTAGATCGCGAAGGCACCATCAAGGCAGGTGACGTGATGACAGAGACTGTGAAGTTGCCAGGAACCACAGACACAAACAAAAAGGGCGATTTCACCGCTAAAAGCGAGGAGACAACTCACCTGACACGTCCTTGGTCGTATAAGGGAAAGGTCTGGTATCAGCGCGAAATAGAGATACCCGTCAGCTGGAAAAACAAACCTATATATCTCTTCTTGGAGCGTACGAAACCATCGGAAGTCTATATTGATGGAAAACTCATAGGCTCTTCTAATGATATCTCCACCCCACAGATATATAACCTCCCCAAGACTCTGAAACCAGGCAAGCACCAGCTCGCCATCATGGTGGATAATGGTAGTGGTGTGCCTGAGCAACTCTATGCCAGCAGTCACGCCTATACGGAGGATACCCAGACAAATTGGAATGGTATCATCGGAAGAATCGAACTTTCGAACGTTTTACCATCGCCATCTCCAGTCAAAGAGATCCATCCCAATTTCCGTGATTTCCACATCGAGGGTCAGCATTTCTACGCCAATGGACACCTGATCTTCCTTCGCGGTAAGCACGATGCCTGCGTCTGGCCACTGACAGGACACGTCGCTATGGATGTGGAATCGTGGAAGGAGTACCTTGGCACTTGCGATGCCTATGGTCTGAACCATGTCCGTTTCCACTCCTGGTGTCCGCCTGAGGCAGCCTTCATCGCTGCCGACGAACTGGGTATCATCCTGCAGCCTGAGCTCCCATTCTGGGGCGATTTCAACGAGAAGGACACGGTGCTGATGCAGTTCCTCCACAAGGAAGGTGAGAATATCCTGCGTACCTACGGCCATCATCCTTCCTTCCGTATGTTTGCTCTTGGCAACGAGCTTTGGGGCAGCATCTCGAAAATGGCCGAATTCATCGAGGACTTCCGCAAGATTGCTCCTGATAAAGTCTACACCTTCGGCTCAAACTATTACCTTGGCTATCAAGGCGTCAAGAAGGGCATGGACTACTTTACGACCTGTCGTGTAGGTGGTGAGGCATGGGGCGACTACAATACCCATACCCGTGGATCATTCTCATTTGCCGATGCGGCTGATGGTGGTATGATCAACCACTTCTACCCCAACACGATGATGAACTTCGAGGAAGGTTGCAAACTGGCCTTCCCTGAAGGAAGTGCATGGACCAAGGCTGTACCAGTCATCTCGCACGAGACCGCCCAGTTCCAGACTTATCCAGACTACAATGAAATCAAGAAATATACGGGTACACTCTATCCTTATAATATGGAAGTGTTCCGCAATCGTCTGGAGAAAGCTGGTATGCTGGATCAGGCCGAGGATTTCCATAAAGCCAGCGGATTCTGGTCGTTACAGCTCTACAAACAGGATATCGAGATGGATCTGCGCACGAAGAATATGGCTGGTTTCCAGTTGTTGGACTTGCAGGATTATCCAGGACAGGGAAGCGCTTATATCGGCATCCTCGATGCTTTCATGGATCCTAAGGGACTCTGTACAGAGCGCGAATGGCGCCAGTGGTGCGCTCCTGTAGTACCCTTGCTAGTTGCTGACAGATTCTGTTTCACCATCGAGGATGGCATCCACGCATGGATCCAGGTAGCCAACTATAGTGGCCAGTCCCTCAATGGCAAGACCCTCCGCTGGGAATTAGCACAGAAAGATGGTTCGTCTGTGGCATCTGGCGAGATGAAGCTACCCTCTACTGAAGGGCTCTTTACCGCTGGTGAACTGAATATCGACCTAAGCAGCATCAAGCAGCCTACACAGCTGCAGCTATGTCTCAGTATCGATGAAACAGCGTATTTTGGTGTACCCTATCATAACACCTACGACCTCTGGGCCTATCCCGCCTGGAGCGACCTGAGCAAGCTCGAGAGTATGCTGACAGTGACAAACGAACTCGATGCATTGGCCATCAGTCAGTTGGAGAAAGGCAAGAGCG
>JAEEGG010028456.1_pt1 | contig 10511 bp, 3 predicted proteins | sample 9134161 | NCBI WGS metagenome assembly JAEEGG01 (sample SAMN16246543, study PRJNA631951) | gut metagenome | biome: gut microbiome; feature: rumen; material: CR-attached | host: Bos | place: Iran: Karaj | collected 2018-10 | reverse complement strand
CGCCGACGTGGAGATGCAGAATGGCGATGCCGGAAAGGCGGCGGGCCCTCACGCCGCCGTCGATCCCGAAACCACCAAGTTCGCCGAGATCGGCCGCGCCTTCGCCGCGCTCATGGCTGCATGCGGCGGCACGAAGGTGGTAGAATTGACTGGGAGAACGGACTTCCAGCCCGTTCAGGTAGTAAAAGGGCAAGACGCCCGTTCGCCCAGTGAAGAGCAAGATGCCACTCCGAAGGGCACGCCTGTGAAGGCGCCGCTGAACGGCACATTCTACCGCAGCGCAAGCCCCGGCAAGCCTGAACTCGCCAAGGACGGCGCGACGGTGAAGGCGGGCGACGCGTGCTGCATCGTCGAGGCGATGAAGCTCTTCAACCCGATTAAGGCCACCGCCACAGGCACCATCACGTTCGTCGCCAAGCACGGCTCGCCCGTTGCGAAGGGCGATACGCTTGCCGTGATCGCATAGTCAAGCCGGAAGGGAGATTGCCATGGACTTCACAACCGCAGCATGGATATGGCTCTACGTGGGCGCGTTCCTTATGCTCGCCGAGCTCGCGAGCCCAGGGTTCGTGATCTTCTTCTTCGGCCTTGGCGCGGCCACAGTTGCCGGCGCGAAATGGCTCGTTCCGGACCTCTCGCTCTCGTGGCAGCTTGCGCTGTTCTCGATCTTCTCGATCTTCTATCTCATTGTCCTTCGCAAGTGGGTGAAGAACGTGTTCATGGGCGACACGGCCGAGACGCAGAAGATCGCAAGCGAACACGTTGGGCGTGTGGGCAAAGTGGTTGAGGCCATCCGCCCGGAAGTTCCGGGGCGCATCATGCTTGGAGATGCCGAATGGTCTGCCTCGTCCGCCGTCGAGATTGCTCCGGGCGCCACGGTGAAAGTGGTCGCACAGGACAACCTCACGCTCGTTGTCGATCCTGTGCCATGATGCTGCGCCGCTTGCTTTATGCGCCCGGATATGGTATCATAAGGCCATCATTTGGCGGGTTGTCATAAACAGGTCGTTTGTTGCAGCCTTGCCTCAATAACGGAAAGGTTGGAACATGAAGAAGATTGCCGCAGCGTTTTCGGTCTCACTTCTAGCGGTTGCCAGTTTGGCCGCCGTGCCGGAGATCGTGAACAAGGAGGCCACGTTCTGGCTCGACGCCTCCACTCTGGAGCAGGCGGCGGGAACCGAGCTCGACTCGTGGAGCGACGTTCGCGGCGGGGGATATCCAAGCCTCTCCACATACACATCCACAAAGCCGCAGGTGATCGAAATCGCGGAAGGCGACCTTGCCGGCAAGAAGGCCGTCACCTTCTTCAGTAAGGGAACGAATTGCGACATGCAGTTCTCCGCAAGGCAGAGCATCAAGACGGCGTTTTTCGTGGTCGAACTCGATCAGATACAGCACGCCTTCCTCCTGGGCGGAGCTGCAGGCGGCGGCGTGGAGACGTACCCGTTCCACCGCGGCGACAACGGCACGTACTTGTATGAGCACAACGCAGACCTTAACACGGTGAATTACTGGAACTTCGGGCGTCCTGTTTCCAATCCAAAGACGACACTGGTTCCCACCGGCTACCAGCTCATCACTTGGACCTGGCCGAGAGGCGGCGAGGTCGCATACGCCTGCAGCGACCGCGGAATCGGCGGCCGAATCGGCGGCAAGCGCCTGTGCGAAGTGGTGGCGTTCAGCCGCGAGTTGAACATGGCGGAACGAAGCATGGTGGAGGGCTACCTTGCGGCGAAGTGGTGGCCGGGCCTGGCGGAGGCAAACGCGGCAACGCTCATGCTCGGCAGGAAGGCGCAGGTACACTTCGACGCATCGGAGGCCTCGAGCTTCCACTTTGACGTAGATGGCGACTCCGCCGCAGTGTCGCAGTGGGACGACCTTTCCGGCAACGGCAACAACTTCACTCCCAGCTCGGCCTCCGGCAGCAATAGCGGAATCCACTATGGCGCAGTGGGCGAGGTGGGCGGAAAGCCCGTGTTCAATTCGGGGGCTGCGTCAAGCGGCATAGACCTCGCGCTCAAGACCCGCCTCACCAACACGCGCTCCGTCGTGATGGTTGCGGATGTTGACAGAACGCTCAACGTTTTCTGGCTCGGCGACGCCACCGACTACCGCTTCCACCGCGGCGACAACGGCGCGTTCTCGTATAACAACGGGGGGTGCTACTTGTCAACTTCTGCAAGGCTGTGGCAGAACGGACAGCAGATTATGGCGCCTTTGTCCCAATACCCCGAGCCTCCGGGCGGCCTCACCGTCTATTCGTTTGTCGTTACCCAGAACTGCGCATGGGGGCGTCTCGGCCAGGACCGCAACATCGCAAACAGAAACGGCGGCAAGCGCGTGGCCGAGCTTTTCACGTTCGACAGCGAACTGTCCGACGTCGACCGCGAGGGCATCGAGAAGCTGATGGCGGAGAAGTGGAGTCCGACGGAGGAGTATGTTGACGCGCTCATCGCCGCTGCGCCAGTGCACGTTGACGCCTCTTCCGCCGCGAACTTCAACTATTCCGGTGACGTCATATCAGGCTGGAAGAACATGGGCTCCGGCGCAGACCTCGTGAAGCCCGCAACGCTCTACAGGGACAGCAACCAGAGAACCTGCAATCCCGGCGCGTACGGCTACACGAACGGCGTGCCGGCCTTCCTGATGGGGCCCCACAGCTCCTACATCGACATGTATTTCACGCGCCTCACGAACGTCCGCGCCGTATTCTGGGCGATGGACATCGTGCGCGACAAGGACGCATTCTTCCTGGCCGACGGCAAGAACGAGGTGATCCAGAATGCGGGCTCGTATCATTTCCACCGCGGCTACCAGGGGAACGAAATGGGCTGCTATAGCCCCAACGGCACTGCCGCGAACGGATACAGGTTCGGACCGATGTACTGCGACGGCGGGCTTGTTTCGTGCATGTGGACGGAACGTCCGCCATACGGCACGCACGTGTTCGACGTGGCGTCGTTCGAGAATCTCACCGCGTCTGCCATCTCCGCCGACCGCTGGTGCAACGACCGCAACGGCGGCCGCGCGATTTCCGAACTGCTCATCTTGACGACGCCCGTCTCCGGCCTCACGCGCGGCATGATCCGCGAACGCATCGAGAAGAAGTGGACGCGATCCTGCGGCTGGGCGGGCGCGGGCGATGCCGAGTGGGGCGCGGGCAAGTACCGCGTGTTCAACGCGGATGCTGCGGTTCCCGCCGAGGGCGCTACGGCTGACGGCGTTGGCTTTACGGCGAACGCGGAGCTTTCGGGCGGCACGCTCATGCCAGGCGTTGCGGGACTATTCGCGTCCGAAGACGTCGAGGCAAAGATCTCAGCGCCGCTTGCGGGCAAGCTGGGAGTGTACGGCCCTGGAACTATTGCGCTTCAGCGGAAGATCGAGACGCTGGACGAGATCTCGATCGGCTACGGGGCAACTCTTTCCCTGCCGCCCGGCGGCGTGGTCACGGGAACGCTCTCGATCCACGACAAGGGCAGGCTTGTTCTCGATGTGTCGAATCTCGCCGAGAAGGAGCATGCCGTGATCAAGTTCGGGGGCGTGTCGCTGCTGATGGGCGGAACGCTCTACGACTACGTGTCGCTTTCCGGTGGCGGAGATCATTTCTTCACCGTGTCGGCGGATGGCACGGAAATCCACGTCAATTCGCCGAACGTGGCGTTGACGGCGGTGTGGACCGCAGCCGAGAGCGAAGATGCCACGAACCCCGCCAACTGGATATGCCGCAACCTTGACGGCGAGGTTGTCGAGGGCCTGCTGCCTTCGAAGGTCACGTCGTCCGTCACGTTCAATGCGGACTGCGATCTGCGCACTCTCGGCAGCATGATGTTCGCCGATGGCGTGACGTTCGACCTGAACGGGCATTCCGTAAAGATCGCCGGCCTTGCCGATCAGGGCTATCCGATCTCGTCGGTCGCCAACTCCTCCGAGAGCGCAGGCGCCGAGCTGCACGTGGATGTGGCGGAGGGCCTCTTTGTCACGAACAGCAACGTCGCAATCAGCGGCAACGTGAAGCTGGTGAAGGACGGCAAGGGAACATTCGTTGCCGCAAAAGTCCAGCAGACGTACACTGGAGGAACCGACGTCTATGGCGGCACGTTTGCAGTGTCGCCGGTTCAGCACTACTCTCCTGACCGATGGGTGCTTGGCGCCAGAGGAAACACGACAACTGTACATGCAGAGGGACTTTTCCGTTTGAACTCTCTCTATGGCGAGGCGGATGCCGACTACAAGTTCGTGCTTGATGGCGGCACTCTGGAGGGTTGCGGCAATGACCTCTCCTCCGGCTGGGGACAGTTCCATTCCATTACTCTCACAGACAACTCTAAATTCATTCTCAATACCAACACCGGTCTGCGACCAGGCGGCAACGTAAGGGCAACAACGCTTGATCTTGGCGGACATACCTTGACCGTTCAGATCGCCGGCGGGAAATACCTCTTTCTGATTGACGCAACGATAAAGAACGGAACGCTCGACGTCGTTTCCGGCGGGTGGCTGTATCTGAACAAAGTCTACGCCTCCGCCACGGAGGCGAGGGATGTCGACATCCGCCTTGGCAGCGCAGTGCAGGTCTGGACTCCCACGTCCGTGCGTAACTACGAGCAGGTGTACGGCGCTGACCAGAATATGGGCGAGGAGGCGTTGAACGTCTATGGCATCTTCAAGCCGGCTGCGGACCACAACTACTTCTACGGATGCACGATGCAGGACGGCTCGACGATCGACCTATCCGGCAAGACGGGAACGTGGTCGGTGAAGTCCGCGTTCTCGCAGGGACGCAACACCGTTTCCTTTGCAGACGGCGCGTCCGTGACGCTGAACCTTGCGGGCAGAGAGGACCTGAGGGCGATCGCCAAGTCCTCGAATCCGTACATCGTCACATGGGCGGTGACCGACGGCGTGGCCGAGCTTCCGCCCGACAGCGCGCAGTTCCAGGTTGACGACGAGACGAAGCAGAAGGCGTTCAGCGTGCGCAAGGACGGCACGGGCCTCAAGCTCGTGTACTCCTGCGGCACCGTCATTTTCCTGCGCTGATCGCGCAGAGACAGTTGGTTGAACCTCCCAAGAATGGAAATTAGTATGCGTTTGAAGAGCATGATCGCAATGGCGGCCACGCTTGTGGCCTCGGCGTGTTCGGCGGCCACGTACATGTGGACGGGCGGTGCGGGAGACGGAAAGTTCTCCAGTCCCGCGAACTGGGGCGTCGAGTCTGCGGCGTTCACCGCCGAAGACACATGCGTGTTCCTGAACACGACGGCGCTTGACGTGACGGTGGACGAGCCGGTGACGGTGGGCACGATAACGTTCTCTGGCTCAGGCGCGCTCACGGTTGGCGGCGAGGCCACGCTCACCGTGACTAAGATGACGAACGTGTACAGCCAGCAGCCGGTGTTCAACTGTCCTGTCGCGTTCGCAGGCACCTATCGCGTGGACTTCGCCACGGACAGCGTCAACTTCGCAGGCGGAGTGAGCGCAACCGGTCCTGACGATTCCATTCCCGACAACGCCGCCTCCCACGCGCTCAAGGGCGAGTTCCACTTCACGGCCGACTGGGTCCAGTACGCGAAGCTCGCCTATCCATTCACCGTTCCCTCCGGCTCCAAGCTGTACGGCAAGCTGCTCACTGGCGGCAACACCGACGTCACCGAAGGGACCAATCCCGGCGGTGTCGCGCTCGTCGTCGAAGAAGGCGGCTACGCCGAGTTCGACAGGGTGGTCTCAGCCAGCAACTACGTGCGCGTCTCGGTGCGCGGCCGACTGAAGGTGAACGGCGTGTACGAGGTGGGCGTGGACGGCAATGGCGACAACTCGCACGTCGGCTTCGACGGCGACGAGAACTTCGGCGGCGTGATCGAGGCGGCCGGCGTGCTGAAGTACAGTCATGCCAACTGCTACGTCAAGGTGCCGACGCTCTACATCGGCGCGCAGGGTTTGGGCGCGGTCAACGCCGACTTCACCCTCCACATGGACGGATGCGACAAGACTATCTACGCCACGGACGACTTCGAGATCAAGGGACCCGTCAACAACAGCAACCTCAACGACTGGGGTCTCACGCTCGACAAGGCCGTGGTCTTCGACACGCAGGGCCACACCGTCACATGGACCGGCGCGGTCATGGGCAATGGATCCTTCTCGAAGACGGGCGATGGCACGCTTGTGATGAAGCCGCACGGCTGCGGCGTCACGTCTCCCGTCGCGGTTAACGGCGGCAGGCTTGTGATCGCGAACAGGGTGGGCGTGGGCTCCTGCCCGATCACGCTCGCCGCTGGCACCACGCTCGAGCTGGACGACGAGGACAAGACGATGCTCGCCGGCGCAGTGTCGGCGTCCGCCGGCTCCACGATAATTTTCCATCTTGAATCTGGCGTTCTCAAGGGGCGTCTCGCCGCGCTTGCGCCGCCCGAGAGCGGCACGGTGAAGCTGCAGATCGTTGGCAATGAAGCGGGCGTTACAGGCAGCACCTACATGCTCACGTCGGGCGCGCAGCTGGCGGACGGAGCGGCGGCGAGCTTCGAGCTTGAGGGACGCGACGACATGGCTCTTTCCATTGTGGGCGGCGAGCTCGTGGCCACGGTCACCTCGTCCGACGTCGTGGTGAAGACGTTCACGTACGCGGCGACGAGCGCTGCCGACGCGGTGTGGTCGCTGAGCGTGCCGGCGTGGACCACGCCCGGCGTCTCCGGCAACGTTCCTTTCGAGACAAGCGGCAACGCCGTCTTCACGGACCCAATCCCCGCCGAGGCGCAGACGGTCATGGTGACTGACTCCCTGCTCGCGGGCGACGTGACGATCACCAACTCCACTGGCCTCACCCTCGCGGGCAGCGGCGTCATCGGCGGCATGGGCACCGTGACGAAGGCCGGCGCTGGCACGCTCACGCTGAACGGCGCGAACTTCGGCGACAAGGCGTTCGTGCTGGCAGAGGGCAAACTCGTGCTCGGCCCGAACGCCGGCGTGAATTCGCTTGGCGCCGACAGCGGCGCGGTTGGCGGGAAGGTGACGATTCTCGACGGCGCCCAGTTCAATCTCAACTCCACGAACACGGCAGGCACCGCGAGCGACCCTCGCCACGAGATAACGCAGCTGAAGACGTTCGTTGTGGAGGGCTCGGGTCCTGACGGACGAGGAGCCATAGTGAACGACGCGCTCGACGGCCGCACGGAGCACACCGCCGGCTGGGGGGCGGCGTTCCGGCGCATCGAGCTTGCGGGCGACACCACGATCGGCGGAACGGACCGCTTCGACGTGCGCGTGCGCAACGACACCGGCGCCTCGGCGCAGCCTGGCATCTACGGCCATGGAAAGAACCTCACAATAACGTGCACGGGATGGTTCTGCCTTATCGGCCAGCCGATTGACGTGCAGTCGGTGCTGGTGACGAACGGCGGCGTGTTCCGTCCGGAAAACATGCAGGAGAGCTTCGTGAACATCCCAGACGGCATCACGCTCGACGACGGCACTCTGCAGGGTTTCGGCAGCACGTATCCCGCCGCGATGCCGATTCACGTGGGCGCACGCGGCGCAACGTTCTACAGCGCGGACGGCGACACCACGATCAAGGGACCGATCGACCTCGCGGACGGTGCGGCGCTCAAGTTCGACGCCGGCGGTGGCTCGATGGTCTATTCCGGCGGAATCACGATGGGCAGCGGTTCTCTTACCGCTGTCAACGGCCAGCACAGGCTGGCGGGTCCGTTCAGCGGAAGCGAAATCATGCAGACAGGCGGAAATCTCTATCTGGCCGAGAACTTCTCGGCGGATACGCTAAGCGTGGTGCAGACAGGCGGATCGTTCGGCTTCATGCCCAGGGCGGGCACTGCGCCGTCCTTCCGGGAGCTGAACTTCTCAGCAGGCGGCGGCTACTTCGACATACGTCCGCAGGCGCCCGACGAGATCATCGACATCAACGGCGTTGTCAATTTCGACCAGCCCACCGGCACTACGATCGTATATGGTCCCGCCAACGACCACGAATACGGCATCGCGCTCAAGCTCGTGGGCAGCACGCCCCAGCTCTCGCTTGGCTACACGGTCAACAACGCAGGCACGCTCCGCCTAAAGGATGGGTCGCACCTCACGGTGAAGAACCTGCATCTGGGCACCAACGGCGCGGAAGGCAAGGGACCTGCTTCCGGGCGGCTCATCATCGACGCCGGCGCCACGGTGATAGTGACAAACGAGCTGCACATGGGCCGCTGGAGCCAGAATCCCGCGGTCGTCTCAACGCACGTGATCGACGTGGGCGGCGTGCTGGATGCGTCTCGCATACTGTATGCCGCCGCGTGGGATGGTCCGCGCGAGGAGACGTATCTGCGCCAGGGCGGACTGCTGAAGGCCGCAGGAATCCTGGCGAACCACAGAGCGGCCGACAACTACGGCGATGGATACTCCTGGGGATATGGCAGCGGCGCGGCCCCTGCTGACGGCCGGCACTGGTTCCTGATGGAGGGTGGGCGCCTGGAGCTTGGAACGCACGGTATCCGCGGCCAGTCTGTTCCCGGCGTGACGCGCATCGACTTCCAGAACGGCGACGTGGTGATAGTGGACGCCGAGCTGCGCAACGCCGATGGGGATGTCATTGTCGAGGACTTTAGATGCGACCCAGCATTCCCCGTTGTCTTCGGACACGACAGGAAGGGCGGCAGCCTGACGTTCGACATGGGCGAACACCCGATTGACTGGAACACCGGCCTCTCGGGCGCGAGCGACGTCACGATCAAGGGATCGGCCGACTTCCGCAGCGTCCATGGCGACGAGCATCTGCAGGGCGCTCTCATCGGCAAGCTCACCGTGGAGAACACGGGCGCCAACGACCTCACCATGGCGTCGAGCTTCGGCGGAGGCCTCACGCTCGCCTCTGGCGTGCGCGCCACGGTGGCGAAATACGCCGACGAGCGCTATCCCTTTGCCATGGCCGGAAACGTTCTGGACCAGATGGCCGACAGCGTGAACGCCAGCTGCGCATTCGTGGCGGGCGGCGCGTGGCAGTTCATCCACAAGCACTATGCCGAAGACCAGAAGAGAAGGAACAACATGTCGTTCCTGATGAGAGGCGAGTTCTATGTGCCAGCTGAGAAGGCGGGCGTGTGGACTTTCTCAGGCAACTACGACGACCACATCCGGCTGGACGTTGACGGCGCGCAGGTGTTCAAGACGTCTGGCTGGGACAACGCACAGTACGGCTCGGTGGAGCTCTCCACGGGATGGCACAAGTTCTCTATCGCGACATACGACGGCACCGGCGGGTGCGGTCCTGCCATGGCATCGTGGGGCGACGGCAAGGCGATGGGCTTCATCGTGGGCGCCTCAACGTCCACGACTTCCGGCGACTACACGAAGTTCGAGCCTGGCGCAGACCTTGGCGACGGCCTCGCCCTGCAGGTGCGCCCTGTGGCCAACGTCTGCGTGTGGAGCTGGCAGAACGGAAACGCCGACTGGGACACTACCGAGAAATGGGCGCACATCAAATGCCTGGACTCCGTCGCGCCCATGCACAAGAACAGCGACCTCGCCGATGCCAACGACTGGTCAGGGTACTTCTCGGGCAAGTCCAGCAAGTTCGAGGGCTGGTTCAAGGTCGAGAAGGGGCAGGCCGGCGAGTGGACGTTCAACATGGGCTATGACGACAGGAAGCTGCTCGCGATCGACGGCGAGGAACTGATCAGGCATGAGACGTGGGACGCTGTCGCCTCGGCAAAGAAGACGCTCAATCCCGGCTGGCACCGCTGGGAGGTGCGTGTGCAGGACGCTACTGGAGGCTGGGGCCCGACAGTCGCCAACAACGGCAACACCCTCAGCTACCTTGCGCCTGGCGAGGCAGAGGAGAAGCAGTTCAACGAGACGAATCTCACGCTCGCGGCCACACTTGGCGACATCGCCGTCATTGAGCCCGCCGGCATCTACGGCGAACTTGCGCTCGGCGAAGACTCTTCGCTCATTTCGGACGGCACGATGGCGATGCCGATATTCGGCACGCTCAAGGGCACCGGCATGCTTCAGGGACAGTTTGCGTTCGCTGGCGATGACAACTGCTGGGAGGTTGAGGGCGTGGACAGCGTGCGCGAGCTAAAGCGTGCGCAGTTCGCCGATGCGTCGGCCGAGACGTTCCGCGAACTCAGGGCAGTGAAGGCCACGTTCAACGACAAGCCGAAGTGCCTCTCGTACTACCTCTCCGGCGAGGTGTCTGGTCTCTCGCCTGACGATGTTGCCGGCGCAGTGGTGACTGTGACCGACGGCGAGAACGACTACTCCGACAAGTTCTCGCTCTCCGTCGCGAATCGCCGTCTCGTGCTGAAGAACATCGCCCCCGCCGGCACGATCATGTTCCTGAGATAGGGTAGGATTATAGGCCTATAACTACCTATCACGCACTCATACCACGAACCACGAGCCACGAATCACGAACCACGAGCCACGAACCACGAATCACGACTCGTAGATGACGCGGTATCCGATCTTCTGCGCGAGGGCCTCGACGTCCTTCTTGAAGTCGCCGGGGAAGGTGA
>JAEEGG010028453.1_pt1 | contig 10511 bp, 7 predicted proteins | sample 9134161 | NCBI WGS metagenome assembly JAEEGG01 (sample SAMN16246543, study PRJNA631951) | gut metagenome | biome: gut microbiome; feature: rumen; material: CR-attached | host: Bos | place: Iran: Karaj | collected 2018-10 | reverse complement strand
TGGAGGATCCCGCATTCGTGGCAAAGGTCAAGGCCCGCTGGAAAGAACTCCGTAAGGGTGTCCTGAGCATCGACAATATCAACAAATACATCGATAATCATGCATCTCAACTTGCCGAGGCCAAGGATCGCCAGTTTGCCCAGTACACCAACCTGCTGGTACCCGAATCAAGGAATCAGAACCAGGGTGGCCGTAACGGTGGCTTCGGTGGCGGATTCGGTCCGGGAATGGGCGGATTCGGAGGTGGCATGGGAGGCTTCGGAGGAGGCTTCGGTGGCGGTGATGCCGTTGGAATGTTCGCAGCATACCGGGTTTCCAGCTACGATGAGGAGATATCGGTCCTCAAGAAATTCTTTGCAGACCGCATAGCATTCCTGGACAGCAACTGGAAATAAATAGGAATCCCCATTAAACCTTTTGCCCGGTCCGGCATCAAAGATATATAATCTTTGAAAGTGCTACCCTATATGAGAATTAAGAGAATCCTCACCATTTTATTCGCTGTCCTGGTGGCAGCAACGTGCTATGCTCAACGCGGAGGCGGCGGAGGCGGCGGCTTCGGCGGCGGCATGGGAGGTGGCTTTGGCGGCGGTGGCGGTCGTGGCGGATTCGGCGGCTGGGGAGGTTATGCAACTCTTAATGACAGTACTGAGATTGAGAGATTCAGCGGCAGCCTCACATTCGTAGAAGGCCGTGGTGCCGGAAACGCCATCCGTGAAGATGACCTCAAGCAACTTCTGGATTCACTTCAGTTCCAGAGATATGAGCTTGCCAACCGCAAATTCATAAAGGGCGATAACAAGGAGAGCATCGGCGTCATATGCGGTATTCCTACAGCCATACTCACGCTTATCGCCGCGACCCATTACAGTTCGAATGATCCCGGACTATCCAAAAAACTGTATATAATATCCGGCGCATTGGCAGTCCCCACCCTCACATTCTATACCTGGGGACGCTTGCAGAAAGGCAAGGCCAAAAGGTCTCTTGAGAAACTGGCCGATGAGTACAACAAAGACCTGCCGTTCAAGAAGGCAGCCAAGATGCTTCAGTTTGAATTCGAACCCACGGTATTTATAGACTGGCAAAACAACTCTTCGTTCGGAGCGACGGTAAACCTGAGCTTCTGACAAAAAAAGAAAGGCGGGGTTTCCCGCCTTTTCTTTTTTTACTGCTCTCTCACATACGGTGACTCCGGCATGAAGAGGTAACTCTTAATGTAGCCTCCTGCATCAATCACCACCTTCTCGAATACTGTTCCGGGCTCTATGGGACGGAATGTGATGGTGTGCTCACCCTTTGCGGCTTTACCCAGCTGTACGCGGTCGTCCTTTACACGAGTGGCCACTGTGGGATAGTAGACTGAGTAGATGTTTCGCTGATCCTCGTTCAGACGCTCGTTGAACACCACCTCAATCTCATCGCCTCCATCCAGGCTTACCATGTAGCGGTGACCCTCCAGACGGTAGAATGTAAGGGTTGCGTTAACTGCCACAACTGCCGATAGGTTCTCAACATCCTCCGTCAGATTGAACTTGTAGGTCATTGTGGCGCCATCAGTAGGCTGGCTGTATGGCATCAGGGCTACACCTGACAGTGTACGGCCCATGTACGGGATTGTTGTCCACTTGGCAGAGCCTGCGGTTACGCCGGTCTGAGCGTAGAAGTGCTCGGCCTCCATTGCAACCACGCCATCCTTCTGGGTGAATACGTATCCGCCCTCCTTCTCGCCTTTCTCAACGCGGCTTACGCGCGGCTGTGTATCGGCACGGAAGTTATCGTTCCAACTGGTATAGCCTATGTGCTTCTGGATCATCATACCGTCCCACTTACCGCCGGCCATCTCCTTGTTATAATAGGCGCACAGCTCGGCATCACGCTTAAAGTCACGCTCGCAACGCTCTGCCCAGTAGTTGGCAGCGGGATCGTTGTTGCGTACCAGTTTCTGGTTCATTGCCTGGCTGTAATACATATCGTAGATGTTGCCCATGGCCTGTACGGGGAACAGGATAATCTGCTGATATGCATCACGGTACTCGGGCTTGAGGCGCAGATACTGACGCAATGCCTCTGCCTCCAGGCGTGCGTAATCGTCGCAAACCTGCTCAAACTCACCGGTCTCAAGAGTGTAGTACTGACGGGCATCAAGCATCTCGGCACTTATGCGGCCGTTGTACTTGCAGCACAGGTTCAGAATACGGGCAGCCTCCTGAGCCTCCTCCTCACCAAAGAACTCCTTGCAGAACTCGTAAGTGTGGTCCAGCAGATTGTCAACTGTGAATGATGTGGGGTTCCATGCCATATCCAGGAACAGTGTGATGGGATATTCCATGGGCTTAAGGTCACCCACGTTGAGCACCCATATCTTGTCAACACCGTAGTCATAGGTAAGCTGCATCTGCTCCCAGAGGTGCTGTATCGGAGTGATATTGAGCCACTTGGAGTTACGCGGAGCACCCACATAGTCAACGTGGTAGTACATACCCCAGCCTCCCTTGCGCTTGCGTTCCTCGGCATTGGGCAGACGGCGGATATCACCCCAGTTGTCATCGGACAAAAGGATTATTACATCGTCAGGCACGCGCAGGCCCTTGTTGTAATAGGTCTGTACCTCCTTGTAGAGTGCCCATACCTGCGGACGCTGCTCGGCCGGTTTGCCGGTTACCTCCTTTATTATCTGGCGCTGGTCGGCAAAGAGGCCCTCGAGCATCTTCATGTTATCCTCGTCGCTGCCTCTAAGCTCAGCGTCACCGTCACCGCGCATACCGATGGTAATCAGATCCTCGGTATTCTTGGCGCGCTCCACACCCTCACGGAAGAACCTCTGCAACTCCTGCTTGTTGGTGGTATAGTCCCACTGACCGCCGTATGCACGCGGGTTACGCGCCCATTCCTGATGGTTGCGTGCCATAGGCTCGTGATGGCTGGTTCCCATTATCACGCCCATGTCATTGGCTGTCTTGGAGTTCTCGGGATCATCGGCATAGAATGCCCAGTCCCACATGGCGGGCCACATAAAGTTACCGCGCAGCCTCAGTATCAGCTCAAAGCACTTGGCGTAGAACTCATGGCCGCCGCGCTCGGTGCCGAATGTGTTCTTTACCCATGTGGTCAGGCACGGAGCCTCATCGTTCAGGAATATTCCGCGGTAGGTTACTGCGGGCTCACCTGCGGTGTATGTTCCCTTGGCAAGTGATACGTTATCCTGATGCTCTATTGGCACATCTGCCCAGTAGTACCAGGGTGATACGCCAATCTGCTCGGACAACTCGTAGATACCGTAAATGGCACCACGCATATCGCTACCGGCTATTACCAGAGCCTCGTCAATGCCCTTTATGGGGTTGGCAATCACGGTCATGATATACTTCTCGCGCTTGCCCTGCAGCTCCTTCTTGTCTATCTTCTTGCCCTTTATTATCTGGGCTATGAACTTGCTGTCCATGGTTCCCACAATCACGGGCTTTCCGGATACAGCCGCTGCATCGGTTATTACCTGTGCCTCCTGCCCGCCAACTGCCTTGAAATCTTGCTGCAGAGCCTTCAGTGCTATCTGCACGCCGGTCTTATCGGCCTCATCGGCCAGAATCTGTACAGGCTTGCCGTTCTCAATCAGCGTAAACCTGTCACTTGATAACTCATTGAATGAAATGCCTTTGTTATCGGCAGCATTTACCGACATTGTCGTTAGCGCAAACACGCCAAGAACCATTAAGATCTTTCTCATAACTATATTTGGTTAATTGTTTGTCTTACACGCAAAGGTAATCACATTTTGCAGACTATCCAAATCCCGCCAAAGTGTCCCACACGCACCCCTCTCCTGTGCCCTGTGGCGCCGCTCACTGTGTTACATCCCCTCATACAGGGGCTGTGTCCCACACTCACCTGCGTTAGAAGTTACTCTGGGGCCGATGGGCGCGGGACATCTTGGCGGGATTCTGCTGGATGGAGAGGGCGACTTTCCCATTAAAAAATGGGGTATACCCTTCCAAAAGCGGCCTTCGGCCGGCCCTCCCACCACACTTTATATCTATTCCGAAACCATGAACAAGTTCCTGGTTCCAGAATAGCTACAAACTGTAGCGGGCCCCTCCCACTGGTCACGCGTGGGTGCGAGACTTTTTCCAGGGTACACCCCCTTTTTTAATGGAAAAGTCTTAGCTCGTAGAGGCCGCAGACTGCTAGTTTATCGTCTTTTACGGCTAGTGCTCCCAGAATTTCGGGAATGTTTTGGATTTGTTCTATTACGGGTTGCAGGTCGTTTACCGTCTTAATGCGGTTGGCCATTGCGGTGGCGTAACTGTCGGCCAGGAGGACGTCCTTGCAGACTATCATCATGGCGTCGGCTCTACCCAGGCTTAGCGAGGGTCCAACTGTGCCGCTGGAGGTGCAGATACCGCACGGGAATGCGGCTGCAGGTATGTGTAGGCCTACTTTTTCGGATAGCGGGGATTGGCCGGCAAAGACTGATATGTCCATGTCTGAAACCGCCTTTGCGTAGATGTCTCCCCCATTCTCTACTATCACCTCTTTGGTTCCCAGGAAATCGGCCACATGCTTGGCTACGGCTCCGGCTACGGCACTCATGGGGCCGATACCCGTCTTGTGGCTTACACGTGACATCTCTTTCAATATGCCCGGAGCCTCCAATCCTGCATCGTAAGGTGTCAGAGCGGCCTTGTACTGCGGGTCCATCAACAAATAGGCATCCATCTGGCGGCGCAAATCCACCAGGAAAGCATAGACATCCTCCTCCATAGAAGCACGATAGGAGCCGCTGTCGACTCCTATCCAAAGATCTGATTCAAGGAACTTTACGCAGAACCAGCGTCTCCCATCATCCGAGAAACGGCTTCGGTAACTGCGCTCCTTATATTCCATCAGTCTGCAAATTCAATATGGAACAGCTTGAGCGGACAAGCGGTAATGCACATCTTGCACACCACGCACTTATCGGGCTGGAAGCGCAGTTTCCAGTCGGGAGCGCCTATTGACAGCGCGCCAGACGGACAGGCCGATGTACATGCGCCGCAACTCACGCACTTGCGGTCATCAAATGTTATCTTCTTCTCCAGCGGGCTTACATCTACACCGCTTTTCTGCATAAAATCAATGGCTTGGGCAATATGCTCTGAGTCCGAATCCAACTCCAGCACCAACTTTCCGCTGCGACCGCCGTCGATATCGGCCTTGATGATGCTCACCATTATGTCATACTTCTTAATCAGCTCATAGATAAGCGGGCGGCTGGCCTCGCCATCGGGGAATGATATAACTACTTTCTTTGTCATAATGTGCTGATTTACAAGTTCAAATCTTTAAGTCCCTGAAGTGACGTTCCCGTAGGCATAGGCCTTACCGGAGCGGTCAGTTCAAACTGTCCCTTCTCAATCCAATCCTTCAGGATGGCGGCAATCTTACGAGCCTTGTTGAGGCTTGACAGCGGAGCGGTATGGATCTTCTTGCCCATAAACTCAATCTCGCCAGATCGCAGCTGCTCATAGTTGACCTTACCAATCAGGTCACCCTTCTGGCCGTAATCCTCTATGAATGTGTCAATCTGGCTGTTACGTATGCTCACGCGGTGCGCCAGGTCCTCATCCAGCAGCGGAATTGGAACACCTATGCCAACGTACATCGTGACACCGTATTTCTCAAAATATGCGCCGCGCAGGAACTCACTGGACATCTCCCTCATCTCGCCCATCACGGCCAATGTACGCGCATTGCCCATCGGCACACCATACTCGTTAAGAGGCTTTGAGCAGTTGAACTGGGTGCCGTTCCAGACCACGTAACCCTGTGTGCCACAAAGGAATATGCGGGTTCCCAGGCCGATGGTACGGCATTCGGGATCGTTCAGCAACGGCGACAACTCTCCTGCAGAGCTGTAAGAGGCATTCTTCATGCGGGGCAACAGCGTGCCCATGTATGTATATAAGGTGCGGTCAGTGGAGTTCACAGCCACATTGTAGTTCTGATATGCGTTACGCGGATTCATCAGGATGGCCTCGTTGATGGTCTTGAGGCTTATCTCCGTCTTGATGTGCTTGCGCGGGTAGCAGTCGGTACCCTTACCCCAAGCCTCCAGAGTCAGTTTCTTGCCGTCAATCAGCTCCTGAATAATGTGCGCGCCGCCGTAAGTGGGATTCTGCGGATTGCAATCGGTAGCACCCACAAAAGTATCCACAGCAGCCAGGCCGCCGCTTACCGGCACACCGTTAATCTCAATCCTCTCCATGCGGATGGGCGGATTTGCGTGACCAAAGTTCAGAATAGCGCCGCTTGAGCACATAGCGCCGAAAGTAGCGGTAGTAACCACATCAACCTTATCAAGAATCTCCTTGGGCTTCATCGTGCGCGCCATCTCCGACACCTCCTCGGCCGTCAGAACCACCGCCTTACCCTTGCGGATCTTCTCATTAATCTCCTCGTAACTCTTACTCATTTCAAAGTGTTCTAAAACGACTGCAAAGATAAAAAAATGATACCAAAGGGGCCTGACCCCAATGGTATCATTTTAGTCTGTCTGATATTATTTCCACCTTTGGGAGGTCATCACGCTCAGACATGGTAATCTCAAAATGAGTGCCGGTAATAGGAGTCCTGACAGTTCTATATCCCACGTACGATATCTCCAGATAGTGGTCCGGATCAACCAGTTTAAAAACAAAATTCCCATCCAAATCACTGATGCAATGTGCTACAATACGTTCCTCACCGTCACGCTCAGTAACATTCACCATTATCATCGGCCCCTCCTTATCACGGACATTACCGGTAATGATGTCCCCGGCCGATGGCTTACCACCCGATACCACCACCTTTGTCTCATCGGGCTTATCAGCACTGCCTGTATTAACATATGAGGGGTCACGCAGAGGTATCGGTATTCCGCTATATTGATATTTAACCAGCCAGCCAATCTCCGGCCGAAGCGTCTTGGTCTCCACATCCTGCGTCAGACCCACTATGCCGGCCCGCACCTCCAGATAATTGGTCTGGATGATATTACCAAGACCGTCTTCAATGTGCTGAGTTACAGGCACGCTCGTCATAACAGTGGGCAGATCGTGCCCGTACGCTATCTTTTCGGGGCGTTTACCGAAAGAATCAAACGGAATGAACTCCAGGAACCAGCCGTCAAACTTTGTACCGTCATACAGAGGAATACAACCTTCACTCTTGAGATGAAAATCCAAGGGCCGACCCTTGATCGCCATATCCCACCAGAACTCCACATCGGGCTTACCCTCCGATGCCGCCACAAACTCTTTCAGTATCGGATCCAGCCTGTCGGTCCACTCCTTTACCCCATAATTGCCAAGCTCGCGAGTCTTTTTACGCAGCAGTTTCCAGTCATCGGGAGTGCCCTCCAGAGTAACGCTGGGAATACCGCATCCTGCCATTCTCTCAACAAACTCAAAATAGGGCTTGACCGCATCCATCAGCGTAATCTGTGACACCATACGCTCCACCATACCCGTAGTTGAGAAATTACACGTCATCAGCTCATCCAGATCACCTTTTGTATTCTCCCCAATCAGAGCGGCAAACATTTCAACCTTCTGGGCCGTTGTGGTCTCAAGGTTAGTTCTGATTTCCAGTTTCTTCTTGCCCTCATGACTCACCAAATAATCCCTGAACTTATCCGGATCATTATTAACATACTGCGAGAACCCGTTGCAGATCAGAATCCACATGATATCGGGCGAAAGCACAATAGGCCTGTGCTCAGCGTAAGCCAGGCAAACCATTGAGAAAAACGGATTGTCATCACCGTCCACCAATGATTTGTTCTTAAAACTGCAATCCAGATAAGGACCACCGGCCAGTTTACGCCCCAGGTCAAAACCATTAGTAACCGGCAGAATCTTCTCCGCAACCATCACATCCTCCACCTTAAAAGTAACAGCCCCCGATGAAGCCTTTACTATATCACTCTTCTTCCTGGCCGATGCAAACACGCTCCCCACCAGAACCAGCACCGCAAAAGCAAAAACAAACTTTCTCATATCCACAAGTTTTTGCTGCAAATATACCCCGCGCACCCATCACCCCCCAAGCAAAAAGCGTTGCAATCCCGTTGCATTTTCGCCAAAGTGTCCCACAAGCACCCGCGTGAGAGCGTATTCTCGGGCCGATGAGCGTGGGACATCCCCCTTCCCAAGGCTTGTGTCCCACACGCGGAGGGCTCAGAGAGTGCTCTGGGGCCGATGAGCGTGGGACACTTTGGCGGGAAGCAACAATTCGCCACAAAGGGAAGCCTATTAACCACATTTATAATAAGTACATAGGAAAGTACCACCCCGAATGATTACTTTTGCAGCCTTATTAAAAAACAAACCTTATGTGGCGTAAATTCTGCGGATGGATACTGAGAGTCTGGGGCTGGGAGACAAGCCCTTTCCTGCCCCCCGAACCCAAGTGCATACTTCTGGGCGTGCCCCATACATCGATGCTTGACTTTGTTGTGGCTTACCTGTTCTACGTTTCGATAGGCGGCAAGACCTTCTGCATGGTCAAGAAAAGCCTCTTCTTCCCGCCCCTGGGCTGGATCCTGAGAGCCATCGGCGGCATACCCGTGGACCGCAAGCATCCCGCATCGGTAGTGCGTTCAGTACTTAAAGAGATGGAAAAGACCGATCTGATGCACCTGGCCATCGCCCCCGAGGGCACCCGCAAACCTATAGCCCGATGGAAAACCGGCTATCATTTCATTGCCAAAGCCGCCAACATTCCCGTTTACCTGTGCTACTTTGACTGGGGCCGCAAGAAAGTTGCCGTAGACCGCAAGGTAGAACTTACAGACGATGCCAACGCCGATACCCGTCGCATCCAGGAGATATATGAAAGCATGAACCTTAAGGGACGCCACCCTCAGAACTACATTACCAGATAATTACCTTACAAAATAATGAGACACAGATTTACAACCCTTGCAGATCTGCTTGAATACACCGCCACCGTGAACCATGACCGACTGGCATCGGACTTTGTGGACGGCGGCTGCAGTTACACATTCTCACAGTTCCGTGACAAGGCCGATCAGCTGTCGGGCCTGCTCGGCACATTCGGCCTCAACCCCGCCGACAAGGTTGCCATCCTGTCCGAGAACATGCCCAACTGGGCCGTTGCCTTCTTCTCCATAACCGCTCACGGCCGCATAGCAGTGCCCATGCTGCCGGATTTATCGGCCAATGAGGTTGAGAATATACTCACCCACTCCGAGACCAAGGCCATATTCGTAAGCCGCAAGCAACTGCCCAAAATCAGCCAAGAGTCATATGACCGCCTGAATCTGATAATTGACATAAGCACCTTTGAACTCATAAAGGCCCTGGATGAGAGCTATACCTGCGACGGACGCAGCAAAGTGCCCGATGCCACCGATATAGCCGCCATCATCTACACATCGGGCACCACCGGCAACGCCAAAGGCGTGATGCTGAGCCACCGCAACTTCTGCCACAACGTGCTGGAAGCGTGGTACGCGCACAAGGTCTATCGCCGCAAGGACGTGTTCCTGTCCATCCTGCCGCTGGCCCATACGTACGAGATGAGCATCGGCATGCTCTATCCGCTCTCCACCGGCTGCCCCGTCTATTACATCCAGAAGCCCCCCACTCCAACCATACTGAGCCAGGCGCTGCTCAAGATACGCCCCACCACAATCCTGTCGGTGCCGCTTATCATTGAGAAGGTAATACGCGGCAAGATATTCCCCACCATAGCCGGCAGCAAGTACCTGCGCTACATGAAGAAACATTTCCCGCGCATACTATACTTCCTGGTGGGCAGGAAAGTCAAGCAGCAGTTTGGCGGCCGCGTAAGGTTCTTTGGCATTGGCGGCTCCAAGCTGGACCGCGAGGTTGAGGAGTTCCTCAGGAACATCAAATTCCCCTATGCAATAGGTTACGGACTCACCGAGACCGCCCCGCTCATTTGCGATGCCGGTCCCAAACGCACCCATCTGGGCACCACCGGAACCGCATCATTCGAGGTCCAGGTCCGCTTGGCCGATGTCAACCCCGAGACCGGACAGGGAGAACTGCAGGTAAAGGGCCCCAACGTAATGCTGGGATACTACAAGGATTATGTCCGCACCAAGGCTGTGATGACCGATGACGGCTGGATGCGCACCGGCGATATCGCCACCGTCGACAAGAAAGGCCGATACTCCATCCTGGGCCGATCAGGCAACGTAATCATAGGCGCATCGGGCGAAAACATTTACCCCGAGGAGATTGAGAGCGTCATCAATAAGATATCGGACGTAAACGAATCACTCGTGATAAGCCGCGCCGGACAACTTGTGGCACTGGTACAGTTCAACGACGGCGCCATAGACTGGGACCTGGAGGGACAGGAAAAGTTCCTCGAGGCAATAGAGAAACGCAAAAAGGAGGTGATGGAATTCGTGAACTCCAAAGTGAGTCATTTCCTCAAGATCCGCGACGTGGAGGTAATGAAAGAACACTTCAACAAAACCGCCACGCACAAGATCC
>JAEEGG010028449.1_pt1 | contig 10513 bp, 4 predicted proteins | sample 9134161 | NCBI WGS metagenome assembly JAEEGG01 (sample SAMN16246543, study PRJNA631951) | gut metagenome | biome: gut microbiome; feature: rumen; material: CR-attached | host: Bos | place: Iran: Karaj | collected 2018-10 | reverse complement strand
TTTCCTCCCTTAAAACCCTAAAACCTTAAAACCCTCTTAAGCATCAATTGTTGCATAGGTGGCGTTGCGCTCTATGAATTCGCGGCGGGGGGGGACGTCGTCGCCCATGAGCATGGAGAATACGCGGTCGGCGCTGGCGGCATTCTCGATTGTCACTTGGCGCAGCTGGCGGTTCTCCGGGTCCATGGTGGTTTCCCACAGCTGCTCGGGGTTCATCTCACCCAGACCTTTGTAGCGCTGAACGTGTACGCCTTTGTCGCCCACGGCTATCATGGCCTGTTCGCGCTCCTCTTCGGTCCAGCAGTAGTAGCTCTTGTTGCCTTTCTTGACAAGGTAGAGTGGCGGAGTGGCCAGATAGACGTAGCCGTTCTCTATCAGTTCGGGCATGTAGCGGAAGAAGAAGGTGAGCATCAGGGTGTCGATGTGAGCACCGTCGACATCGGCATCGGTCATGATGATGACTTTGTGGTAGCGCAGCTTGGAGAGGTTGAGGGCCTGGCTGTCCTCAGGTGTGCCCACGGTGACGCCCAGGGCTGTGTAGATATTGCGTATTTCCTCGCTTTCGAAGGCGCGGTGGCGCATGGCTTTCTCCACATTGAGGATTTTACCTCGCAGGGGCAGGATGGCCTGGTAGCGGCGGTCGCGGCCCTGCTTGGCACTTCCGCCTGCAGAGTCACCCTCGACGAAGTATATCTCGCACATGGCGGGGTCTCCGTCCTGGCAGTCGGCCAGTTTGCCGGGAAGTCCGGCACCGCTGAACACGTTGCTGCGCTGAACCATCTCGCGTGCCTTGCGTGCCGCTTGGCGGGCGCGTGCGGCCAGGATGACTTTCTCCACAATGGTGCGGGCCTCGTTGGGGTGTTCTTCGAGGTAGTTCTCAAGCATCTCGCTGACGGCGCTGTCAACGGCTCCGCGCACTTCGTTGTTGCCGAGCTTGGTCTTGGTCTGTCCCTCGAACTGGGGTTCGGCTACCTTGACGCTGATGATGGCGGTGAGGCCTTCGCGGAAGTCGTCGCCTGCAATGTCCACCTTGGCTTTGGCCAGCATGCCGCTCTTGTCGGCGTAGGCTTTCAGGGTGCGGGTTAGTCCGCTGCGGAAACCGGCAAGGTGCGTGCCGCCCTCGTGGGTGTTGATATTGTTGACGTAGCTGTGGATGTTCTCGTTGTAGGTGTTGTTGTACTGCATGGCAATCTCGATGGGGATGCCGTTGCGCTCGCCCTCGATGTAGATGGCTTCGGGCATGAGCTGCTCGCGGTTCTCGTCGAGGTAGGCGATGAAGTCGCGCAGTCCTTTCTCGCTGTAGAAGTGGTCTTGACGAGTCGGAGTGTTTTGGTTTTCCTCACCGTTGGGTCGCTTGTCCTCAATGGTGATGTCGATGCCTTTGTTGAGGTAGGCCAGTTCGCGCATGCGCTCCAAGAGGGTGTTGTAGTCGTAGGTGGTGGTGGTGAAGATGGTACTGTCGGGGTGGAAGGTGATGCGGGTGCCGGTCTTGTCGGTGTCGCCCACGGTCTTGACGTCATAGAGGGGTTTGCCCTTGCTGTATTCCTGCTGGTATATCTTGCCGTTGCGGAAGACGTTCACTATCATGTGTTCGCTGAGTGCGTTCACGCAGCTTACGCCCACGCCGTGGAGACCGCCGGACACTTTGTAGCTGCCCTTGTCGAATTTGCCGCCTGCGTGCAGCACGGTCATGACCACTTCGAGGGCGGAGCGGTGCTCCTTCTCGTGCATATCCACAGGGATACCGCGGCCGTTGTCCTCGACGGTGATGCTGTTGTCCTCGTTGATGCTGACGTAGATTTTGGTGCAGAAGCCGGCCAGAGCCTCGTCGATGGAGTTGTCCACCACTTCATAGACCAGATGGTGGAGGCCACGGAAGTTCACGTCGCCGATATACATGGCGGGACGCACCCGCACGGCCTCAAGGCCTTCCAATACGGTAATATTACTCGCGCTGTATTCGTTCTTGTTTTGTGTTGTATCACTCATTTTTAGGTACAGAATAATTAGTCAATAAGAATTTGCAAAGATACGAATTTTTTCCGACATATCAGTGGCCTGATAATGAAAAAAACAGGGCTTTTTTCCACCGCCAGTGTCAGTAACTTGGAGATGGGGTGGAAGGGCTTGTGGGATAGTTGGTTATCGGAGTATTCGGAATAATCAGAATATTCTGATTATTCTGAATTATCCAGAGTATTCTGATTTGGGTTAGCGCATCAGTGTCTCGGCGGGGGTGGAGGCTTGCAGCAGCCCTTTCTTGCTCTCTTGCCAGGGGAGTGCAAGGCACTGCACGGTGGCAGGCGGCAGGTGGAAACGTCCGGTGCGGTCGGTGGTGACGGTGTACATCAGCTTGTGGGTGCCGGCAGGGAGGCTGTAGATGAAGATGTCGAGGCAGTCGGGTTTTCCGGCAAACTGTTTGGCGGCAGTGCCAATGCGCGAGTCCGCAACATCCTTGACCTGTATGTCGGTGAATTTCGCTGAGGAGGAGGCTATGAAGGAGACAGTGCTGTGCGACGAGAAACAGGCAGCGTGGGGAGAGCGGATGTGCAGGTGGTTGACAGGACGATCGAGGGTGACTGTCAGCGTTATCATGTATTCGCCGTAGGGTGAATCGGGCGAGGCGGGTTCCTCGAGTGACTTTATCTCTCGGACGAGCATGATATTGTTGTCCACATGCTCTTTGTACCAGTGGGGGTCGCGGATGAATCCCCGGCTTATCAGCCGTGCCCTGTTGGTGCCATACCACACGTTTGTGGGCAGGAGGTAGCGGATGCGCTGACGCACTTGGTCGGCAAGGACGGTATCGTGCAGCACCTCCTCAAAGATGTCGATGTGGTCCAGTTGCGCCGTGGCGCTGTTGCCGATGTCTTTCCAATGCCGTCCCCGCTCGGGGTGGTTGGGGTCATACGCCGACGACTGCACGATGTTCCTTGCCATCTTGCGCGCCAGTGCGGTGTCGCCATGGCGGTAGAAAACCTGTATGTCCCATTTCTCAGGCTTCTTGAGCATATTGGCAAAGAGGCTGTCGCGCATGGGGAAATACATCGAGTCGAGGGGGTAGCGGGAAAAGTGGTCATGCACGGTAAACCATTCTCTGGCAGAGTTCCGCGATTTGGGGTATTTATTCCAGTGTCTGAACATCAGGCTGTCGGCCAGCTGGAGGCTGCGCTGGATTCTGAAAGACTCGGGAATCTTAACGTGCGGACACTCCTTTTCTATCAGCATGAGGGTCTTTAGGTAGGCAAGAACACAGGTCTCGTTGAAGATGGTCTTCTGCCTTTGCCGGCAAGGCCAGCCACCACTGGGCAGCTGCAACTTGTCGAGAACCTGTATCAGCGAGTCCACTGCGCGGCTGTTGTGGTATGCGGCGGCACAATAGAGGGTGTCGAAGATTATCTGTATGGAATTGTCGATGGGATTGTTTTTTCCGTGGAATAAATCCTTGGCGCGGGACTGCAGGGCGCTGTAGTCCGTGGCGGAGAGGGCGTAGGCGTTGCCATGCAGACGGGGACGGCGTAGCAGGTTCACGCTTGACGAAAGGGCGTCGATTACAAAGTCGCCGTGCATCGGGTCTGTGGCGGTAAGGGTGAAATCGCGATGGCGCGACATGAACGGGAGCAGTGTGCGGGGTGCCACCATGGGGAACTGCACCTGTGTGGCACCATCAAGCAGCGACTTGGAAACTCCTTTCCCTTGAGCTTTAATGCCGTCATACATGCGAATGTCCAGTCCCTTGGCTGTGGCACCGTCGTAGCGGTCTATGCGGACTGCCATCGAGGTGCTGTCGCCTTCGTAGAGGAACGGCGGTATATTGGGCATAAGCATGATGTCGCGATAAGTGTCAAAGGTGTTGCAAAAGAATACGGTAGTGCCTTGCCTGTCCATGGCTACGGCGTCGATGTACCAGCGGGCAATCCGCTGCGGGGCATTGAAACGGATGTCCACAATGCCGTCGTGGTCGCTGCGCAGGTTTCCAAACCACGGACCGTAAGGCGACAAGTCGGTGCGGAGCACCCCTTGCGGCATTGCTTGCTGGTTCAGGATGAACCAGTCTTCATCCGGTCCAATGGTGGCAGCCGCACAATACAAGACGTCGTATCCGTGCGTGCCCACCGAGAGGAGGGTGTTGACCATGTCCAGGTCAGGATATCCAAGGGAAGGTTGGCGTCGACTGTTGCCTTCCGGTTTCCGCAAGGCAAAGAATGGCTTCTGTGTTTTTGGGGTGCTTTTGGCGGGGTTCAGAATCTTGGTATTGTTGCGATAATACTTTTGTTCAAAGGTGCAATAGAGCCTATTGTAGTTGCCTCGGAAAGGGATGCTGCTGTGGTAAGAGTAGCTTATGAAGGGAGAATATCCGTGGCCGGACAAATTGTTGAGGGCATTGTCGTAGGCAGTCAGTGCCAGCGTGGTCTGCACAGGGTTGCCGAGCGTGTCGGTGAAGCGCAACCGCCAATGGCTGGGAGCCCCGGCAAAGAGCCTTTGGACATGGAAGCCTGAGTCGGCAGGGGTGAGATTGAAACCTTCGGGTTCAATCCATTGCCATTTCAACTGTGGGCGGGGACGGTAGACATTGACAGAGGCACTCCCGACATAACGTTGCCCGTTGCGATAGGCCAGGACGGAAACGCCCAGCGTACCCTCCCACTTCTCTTCTATGGGAATGGCTATATGGGTGAAACCGTGGTCAAGGCGCAGGTGGCGGAGCATGATGATGCTCCCTTCGTGGGAGACAAGCAGCATGGCCGAGGCCTTCTTCGCGCTGCCCACACGCACCCTCAGTGTGTCGCCGATGTGGTATTGGTCCTTTTCAGTCGAGGCAAAGATTGTCAGGCTGTCAAGCGGCATCGTGGCGTCGAAGCCCAGGTAAGAGGCTTGCAGGGTGCTGGGGCGTAGGCAGGGGTTGTCGCTGGTGAGGGAGAAGCGTAGATGTCCATCGGGCAGCGCAATGGCGGGGACAAGTTTGTCGAGGGACGTTTGCTTGGCGGGGATGGTTATGTCGCCCTGCCACACAACGGTGGGTTGTGGCTCCGCAGTCTCTATCACGAGCCTTGCAGTGACGGACAACAACTTATTGTCGAGCGCCTTGCAACTGACATAGATGGCTTCGAGGCCTTCTATGTAATTGGAATACCAGTCACCGGTTATGTCAACGCCATGGTGGTTGTAATTAACAATGGAAAACCAACCGGTATAGTCGCCCACAGGTATTTCGAGCGTCTCCTCCGCCTCCTCGCCTGTGGGGTCTGTGGCGGTCACCTCCACACGGTACACAGCATACTCGCCGTCGTGGTAGGGGAGGTATTCGTACTTCTCCGGAGTGAATCGGAGCGTGAAAGACCCATCGGGATTGACGGGCAGTCTGCCTTTGCCGACAAGAAACCTGCCACCATCATGCTCGTTACCAACATCTTTTACCCAGTCGGCATAAGCAAACCACTGCGTCAAGGTATAGGACACCGAATCGGGCGCAACGGCGGCGCCGCTGCGTGAGGTGAGTCTGCCCTCGACGCAGACCGGGCGACCATAGTGCTGGGTGTCGCTTGTGGCGTTCAGGGTCAGCGAAAGCGTGGGAAGCGTGTAGTTGTCCACTTCAAACTGTACTCCGCCCAATTGGTCGCCGTTGAGGCTATACGAACTGAGGGAAAAATCGTTGTCGTAGTCTTCATTGGGGTTAAGCACCTTCGACAAGACGATATGACCTTCTGCCCAGCCCATGTCGTCGGTGGTGAGGTGCAGCGAGGTGATGCTGTCGCTGTATATACCGGTTTTCATATCCACCCGCAGGCGGTAGTGCGGAATGGGTCTGGGGGCGTCCCTGTCGCCTGGAGTTTGATGATACGCCGTGACGGTGAAGTGGACAGTGTCCGTATAACGGTAGACGGGGGCGTTGAGGAAAAAGGAAACCGACGTGTCGGCACCCTCTTCCCACTCTTGATGGAAGCTTAGACTGCCATATATGTTATGGCCCAAATCGGTCAGTCTTTTCCCTTGGTCGTCAATGCTGTAGCTGGCGATGAATTTCCCCTTTTCGGGCATCAGTGGACCGAAGTCGTAGCGTCCCGTCGTGTCGGTGTATGCTACAAGGGTGAGGGTGTCGCTTACCGAGTCGTCTTCTTTCCGGGGTATGGCAGTTAAAGTGATGGGGATGCCAACAATCGGTTGCCCCGTCACGGTGCTAAGCACCAATCCCTGGCCATTCGCTCTGTCGATAGGCTCAATGTCTACTGTCTGGCAGGAGAAAGCGTGGATGTAGAAACTGCGCAGACAACTGTCCGGCACGTCGGCGCTGGCCGGGAACGGCTCATTGGCGACAAGCATGGAGTATTTCCCCACGGGGACTGGGGGAAAATAATAGCGACGCCTGTCCCCGTCGCCTTTCCCGGCTCGCTGCACCTGCATTGCAAAATCGTGCACCACGGGCTGCGACAAGGCAAAGCGTACCTTGTCCAGTCTGGACATCGTATCCAAGGCACCGCTGATGTCCGGCACTATGCGTATATGCAGTGTGGCACTTGTGTCGCCCCGGTAGGTGAAGAAACACCCGCTGTCGGGCGAAACGACGGGGGCAACATCCACATAATATATAGGCGATGGACCCGTTGAGCGAGAAAATCCCCTGCGGTGGCCTCCGGTGTAGTGGTTTACAAACCCCTTCAACTCGCGGCACAGCGTCTGCCAGCGTACCGAAGAGGTGTCGGTGTTTTGGCTTATCAGATACTGCGCCACCTCTTTCAATATGGTGAGTTTATACAGCGTCGTGCCGTTCTGGGGTATATCCATGCAGGCCAATGCAAACGGGTTGACCAGCGTGCGGTAAAGGCTGTCGCTATAGACCAATCCCTTGTCGCTGAAAAGCAGCGTGGTGCCCACTATGTTGTGCAGGGCGGCATAGCTCACAGCCTCGTACAGCGTAAGAGCGGCGTAGCTGTTCACCGAGTCGTGCTCCGTGAGAAAATCGTAGTCGGCCACCTGTTTGCCTTGCAGCAGTGCCTTCGATGTCGACAGGGCGGCACGGCTATGGCTCAGGATACTGTCGTTCAACCGAGCGGGATCCCATGACCGAAAAACCGTGTCGGTGGGCTCGATGCTGCCAAGCCAGTCTGTAATGTTGCGGTCGAAAGGTCCCTTGTTGTATTTGGAAACATGCACATATATGCTCGCCAGCAACGAGTGGCACAAAGCCCTCTCCGTCGGGGCAAGACAGGGTAGCGTGTGGCGGAGTATTGCCTCGGTGCTCACGGTGTCCGACAGTTTCCGCCCCACAGTGGCCAAGCCGTAGGCGGCCCGCAGCAGGTCGTATGACGGCGAACCGCCGCTGGTGATAGTACCATATTGTTTTGCATAGGCGTAATTTTGACATATCATCGTGTAGGCGTCGGCATAAGCCTTTGTCTCAACGAGAGAGTCAATGGTTCGCCACGGTGTCTGTGCCGATGCCGACAGGCAGCACAACAGGCTCAGCAGGATAAAAGTGCGCTTAATCATACAGCAGTCATCTATTCAATTGATTTTGCAAAGATACAAAAAAAATATTGATTGCTTGAATGTGTTAATGCTTGAATGCTTGAGTGGCTGGCGCGGTCAAATCACTCAAGCAATCAAACAATCAAGCAATATAACAAATTCCGTCATGATTAGAGCCATTTTTGTGGCGAAAAGTGACATGCCACGTTTTTTTTAGTTGAAAGTTGAGAGTTGAGAAGATTGCTTGAGTGATTGCTTGATTGTTTGAGTATTTTTCACTCAAGCATTAACACATTCAGGCATTCAAGCAATATTTCAACTTTCAACTCTCAATTTTTAACATTTGTGTCGTTTTTTTTTTGTATATTTGCAAAGAGAAATGATTAAACGCTACGTACTCATATTCCTGAGTGTCATGCTTCTGTGCAAGGTCAATGCGCAGGAGTTCCGGTGTGCTGTCTCAATAAACAACCAGAAACTACTCTCCACCACCCAGTCCTACCAATCCACCGACAAGAAAGTTTTCGAGAGCATGAAACAGGCACTCGAGGATTTTATCAACTCCCGCCGCTGGACCAACCTCGACTTGGAGCAGCACGAAAAGATAGACTGCTCCTTCAGCATCATCCTCAACGAGCGCACCTCGCTCACCGACTTCAAAGGGCAAATCACCATGCAGATGCGCCGCCCCGTCTACAACTCGTCCTACACCACAGGCCTGTTCAACTACATCGAGTCCGCCGACTTCGCCTTTGTCTACAACGAGAGCCAGCCGCTCGACTACGACCCCAACACCTTCTACGGCAACCTCTCCTCAACCGTCGCCTACTACCTCTACATCATGCTCGGCATCTACTTCGACAGCTACGGCCCCAACGGCGGCGAGCAATTCTACGAAATGGCGCGCACCGTCTGCCAGACCGCCGACGCCGTGCAGCAGTACAAAGGCTGGAACAGCCGCGAAAGCCAGAAAGCACGCTACTGGTTTATGGAAAACCACACCAACTCCGCCTACAGCGGCCTCCACACCGCCTACTACCTCTACCACCGCATGGGACTCGACATGATGACCAAAGACCAGCCACAGGCACGACAGAACATCATCGCCGCCCTGCAAGCCCTGCAGCAAGTCAACAAAGTGCGCCCCAACCTGCTGTCCGTAACACAATTCGTCGATGTGAAAATCTCCGAGATAGTCAGCATCTTCACCCCGGCGCCCGCCGAAGAACAGAAAACCGTCTACAACATCATCAAGGAGATAAGCCCCATCAACACCTCCAAACTGAAAGACTTCGCCACCAAATAGCCACTCAAACAATCAAGCAATCAGACAATCAAGCAATCATTTGATAACCTAATATAAAACATCATGACACAAATACCCATACAGAAAGAGGTAATCGACAAGATTGCCGGCCAAAACAAAATCGCCAACCCTGGCAAAGCCAGCATCCGCGAGATGCGCAAAATGATCCAGGACGTGGAGCATGAGACGGGCATCCGTTTCGTAAAGATGGAAATGGGCATCCCCGGACTGCCCGCACCCCAGGTCGGAGTCAACGCCCAGATCGAGGCCCTCAAAAGCGGCGTCGCCTCCATCTATCCCGAAATCTACGGCACCGCCGACTTCAAGAAAGAGGCGGCACGCTTCGTGAAGAACTTCCTCGACATCGATGTCACCCCCGACTGCTGCGTCCCCACCGTCGGCTCCATGCAGGCCGGATTCGCCAGCTTCCTCACCCTCACGCGTTACGATGCCAAAAAGACCAAAGTGCTCTTCATCGACCCTGGCTTCCCCGTGCAGAAACAGCAGTGCCGCGTGCTCGGCATCCCCATGAAAGCCTTCGACGTCTATGAATACCGCGGCGACAAACTGCGCGACAAACTCGAAGAGGAACTCCGCGACGGCGATGTGGCATGCCTCATCTACAGCTCGCCCAACAACCCCGCATGGTTCTGCTTCACCGACCACGAACTCCGCATCATCGGCGAGATGGCCAACAAATACGGTGTCGTTGTCCTCGAAGACGACGCCTACTTCCTCATGGACTTCCGCAAGGACTACAGCGTTCCCGGCAAAGCCCCCTTCCAACCCACTGTGGCTAAATACACCGACCGCTATGTCCTCATGATTTCCGGCTCCAAGAGCTTCAGCTATGCCGGCGAACGTATTGCCATGATGATTTGCAGCCCCACTCTCTTCAACATGGAGTGCCCCGATCTGGCTCGCTACTACAGCCAAACCCAGTTGGGTCGCGCGCTCATCTTCGGCACCCTCTACTGCCTCAGCTCGGGTACCGCCCACAGCGTTCAGTACGCTATGGCTGCCATGCTCAAAGGCGCCAACGACGGCACATTCAACTTTGTTAAAGACATCAAAGAATATGGCGAAAAGGCAGGCATAATGAAGAAACTCTTCACCGACAACGGCTTCTTCATCGTCTACGACAAAGATATGGGCGAAGACATCGGCGACGGTTTCTACTTCACCTTCTGCTATCCCGGCTTCGAAGGCGTCGACCTCCTCAACGAGCTCATCCGCTACGGCATCAGCGCCATCGCTCTCGACATCACCGGCAGCCACAAACAAGGCATTCGCGCCTGCGTTGCTCTTGTTCAGCGCGACCAGTTCCCCGACCTCAAAGTGCGACTCGAGAAATTCCACGCTGACCATCCTATAAAATAATCGGTTTTGACACTTTCGCCGACGGTTTTCCACCGCATTCGGTGTTTATGCAACCAGAAAAAGCCAGATATCTTAATATAGGATATCTGGCTTTTATTTTATTAACAATCAGCCATATAATAACAATTTATAAAGTTCGCTGTTTGCACAAAAGAAAACAATGACTATAAAAAACACTAATTCTTTGGCAGATACAAACAATATATGTATATTTGCAAATCAAATCAATAAAAATAAACTAACAAAAAAGTACATAACATGAAAATGAAGAATTTATTTGCCAGCGCATTGTTTGCCATGCTGCTGATGGTCGGAACAGCACCTCTTATGGTAAGCTGCGACAAGGAAGACACACCAGGC
>JAEEGG010028445.1_pt1 | contig 10514 bp, 10 predicted proteins | sample 9134161 | NCBI WGS metagenome assembly JAEEGG01 (sample SAMN16246543, study PRJNA631951) | gut metagenome | biome: gut microbiome; feature: rumen; material: CR-attached | host: Bos | place: Iran: Karaj | collected 2018-10 | reverse complement strand
GAGTTACAAGACGGTGAATCATGGATTCCACATCTTCGGTTGATACGTGATCAGAAGAATTTCTGGATTGGGACATTGGCTGCTTATACTTATAGGCCTGTACAGAAATATGTGGAAACAAAAGGAGAATTACCTTCTGTAGATGAGGCAATTGCAAAATTTGAAAACCAAGGTTTGTCAGACCCCATGCACTTAAACCGAAAAGATATCTTTCGCGAATTTACCCTAAAGACAGAATATATGGCTGATAAGGCGAGATTGGCATTACGTATTTTCACAAGATTGAAACATCCCTTTAGAAAATCTGCAAACCTTTCCTATCCTATAATAGCGTCTTATTCCGACACCTTATTGGTGTCTGGTGAAACGATGCCTCGGTTTGCTCACTATTGTGGGGTCTTTGGAGCTACTTCTTTGTTCGTGGAGGTTGCAATTCCGACAGCATTAGTACTGGCTTCAAATAAAAAGATAAAGACAGAAAGAGATATGTCAAAATCTGGACGTTCTTATTGGAAGACAATAGATAATGTATTTTGTGAGGATCCCAATTATACCTGGGACAACCTTGAAAAAGAATACAAGAATCTGGATGACATGATGGCTCGTTTTCCACAAGATGCTATTTATTTGCATCCAGTAAAGTTGTCGCAATGGATTAAAAAGTAGAAAAATGAAACGGATAGCAATAATAGGCGCTGGAGTCTCTGGATTAAGTACCGCTCATTTCTTGAAGGATAGATATGACGTGACGGTATTTGAAAAAGAGAACATTCCAGGTGGTCTTATCAAATGTCGTAGGGTTAATGGAAGCCTGTTTCATACTTGTGGGGGGCATGTGTTTAATTCTAAACGACAGGATGTCTTGGATTGGTTCTGGACAATATTCGTCCGAGAGGAAGAATTCTCAAAAGCAGATAGAAATTCTGTCGTTTTTATGGAGGATGGTATGGAAATTCCTTATCCAATAGAAAATCATATGTATTTATTTGGCCAGGAGGTGCAAAAGAAATTTATTCAAGATCTTATTATAATGGTAAAGGAAGAAGGGATTGAACCTAATAATTTTGAGGAATTTCTGAAAAAGCGATTCGGCGAGACACTTTACGATATGTATTTCCAACCTTATAATGAAAAGGTGTGGCGATGCGATTTAAAACAGGTGCCACTATCATGGTTGGAAGGGAAACTCCCAATGCCCACTGTGGCTGAGATGATATTCAATAATATCAATCATGTTAAGGAGAAATCTTTTGTTCATGCAACATTTTGGTATGAAAAGAACAATGGTTCGCAATATGTAGCCAACAAACTTGCAGAAGGTCTTGATATAAATTATAATGCTGATATTAAACAATTATTATTGAAGGACGATAAATGGGAAATCCAAGGTCAACTCTTCGATAAGGTGGTGTATTGTGGTAATATCAAGGATATGGCAAAAGCCGTGCAAGGTGTTGATATATCTGCATACAAATCGGGTATAGAAGCTTTAGAATACCACGGGACAACGGCTGTATTCTGTGAGATAGACAAGAATCCATATTCTTGGATTTATCAGCCTTCTCGCCAACATGAGAGTCATCGTATAATCTGTACAGGTAATTTTGCAACTACAAATAACGGAAAAGATATAGCAGGAGACCGTACAACTGCTACTATTGAGTTTACGGATGAGATAAGTAAAGATGCAATATTGGATAATCTTTCGAGAATTCCGCTGCATCCCAAATTCCTTGATTATCAATATAACCCTTATACATATCCTATTCAGGATGTGCATACCCGTGAAATGATACAATCCCTTAAAAAAGAATTAGCTCCTCATGGATTCTATTTTACAGGCAGGTTTGCAGATTGGGAGTATTACAATATGGATGTAGCTATAGGTGCTGCAATGGATATGTGTAAGGCTTTGTGAATAATAGAAAGATGAAACCAAAGATTATTCGTGCATTCACAATATCGTGGTCCCTGGACTTTGTTTGGGGAATGCTACCTGAAATGAAGAAACAATATGAGGTAGTATTGCTTTCATCTCCTGGTCCAGAGATGGATTATACTGAAAAGGAATTTGGGGTACGAGGAATTCGTGTGCCAATGGATCGTCGAATCTCGCTAATGCATGACGTTATTTCTTTATGGAGGCTCATCAGGATTTTTCGTAAAGAGAAACCTGTAATGGTGCATTCCATGACTCCTAAAGCAGGGCTGTTGTGTATGATAGTAGCTTGGCTGACAAGAGTACCAGTGAGGGTGCATACATTTACAGGTCTAGTGTTCCCAACAGCAACAGGATTGAAACGAAAGATATTGATGTTGACAGATGCCATCACTTGTGCTTGTGCTACTCATGTAATTCCAGAAGGAAAGGGTGTAATGATGGATCTACAGAACAATGGAATTACGAAGAAACCAATGAAGGTCTTAGGATATGGCAATGTGAAAGGCATTGACTTGATTCATTATTCTCGTAGAACAGAAGTGATGGAGTTGGCTCAGAAGTTGAAGAAGGAGGGATTGTTTACTTTTGTGTTTGTAGGGCGCATAGCCAAAGATAAAGGAATCAATGAACTTTGCAAGGCAATGAGTAAATTGGCGGGTTTTGCTCCAGTAAGACTATTTTTGGTAGGTCCTAATGAAGATGGCTTGGATCCCATTTCACAGGAGGCGAAGGAACTGATAGCGAGCAATTCTGCGATAGAGCTTCTCGGGGAGAAATATCGTGATGAATTATTGGCCTATTATGCTGCAGCAGATTGCTTTGTGCTTCCTAGCTATCGTGAGGGTTTCCCCAATACAGTATTAGAGGCAGGGGCAATGGGCTTACCATGTGTTGTAACAGATATTAATGGATCACGTGAAATCATAGTTGAAGGGGAGAACGGTATGATTGTTCCACCCAGGAATGCGGATGCTTTATTTCAAGCCATGCTTGAGATGGTAAGGAATAAACCCAATCGTGAGTATATGGCAGCTAAGGCAAGAAACATGATAGAATCTCGTTTTGAACAGAGTTTCGTTCAAAAATGTCTGATGGAGTTCTACGAAGAAATATTAGAAAATCATGTATAGGCTTTATATTAAACGTTTCCTTGATTTCTGGATGTCTCTAATACTCCTCATAATCGTCTCTCCTATATTGTTGGTAGTTACTATTTGGTTGCATTTTGCAAATAAGGGAGCTGGAGCATTGTTCTTCCAGAAACGACCAGGTAGGGATGGTAAGATATTCAAAGTCATTAAGTTCAAGACGATGACAGATGAACGGGATGCGGATGGGGATCTGTTGCCCGACGAAGCGAGATTGACCAAAGTCGGAAGATTCGTACGCTCAACCTCAATAGATGAATTGCCACAGTTGATTAATGTACTGAAGGGGGATATGTCACTGATAGGTCCAAGACCTCTTTTGGTACAGTATCTGCCTTTATATAGCAAGGAACAGATGCGAAGGCATGAGGTGCGCCCAGGTATTAGTGGATGGGCACAGTGTCATGGAAGAAACCAGATAAGTTGGACGGAAAAGTTTAAAATGGATGTATGGTATGTGGACCATTTGTCCTTTATGACAGATTTAAAAGTGATACTGATTACAATAAAAAAGGTGTTGTTCAGAGAAGACATTAACTCTGACAACGATGTCACTATGGAAGATTTTGATGGAACGAATTAATTATATTGAAGTAAAGGATTTAGCACAAAAAATAGGAACTCCTTTCTATTTAATGCATCCAGATAAATACAGAAAGAATATCTCAGCATTCATTTCTGCATTCCAAAAGAGGTATTCACGCATTATTGCAGGTTATTCGATGAAAACTAATTTCGTCCCTGCATTGTGTGAAATTGCCAAGGCAATGGGATGTTATGCCGAAGTAGTTTCTGAGATGGAGTTGGATCTTGCTGTAAAATTGGGCTTTGAGAATATTATATTCAATGGCCCAATAAAAGCAGAAGGTGCCTTGTTGAAAGCAATCAGCCATCATGCAATCATTAATCTTGATTCGGAATATGAAGTGGATTTTATGTGTAAATATAAGAATGAAAATCCTGCAATAGATTTGATGGTTGGATTGAGAGTAAACGTCCACTTGACAGATGAAAAAGGCAATTCTACAGTACAATGTGGATTGAGAGAAGGACGTTTCGGATTTGCACATGATATTTTAAGTAATAACATCAACCGACTTAGAAATGCAGGAATAAAAATAGTTTCCTTGCATGGACATACTTCTTCTTCTGATAGAGCAGTACAAAATTATCGAATTATTTCAGACTATATGCTTTCCATCTGCGAAGAATTCAGATTGGATGACTTGCAATATTTTGATATTGGAGGTGGCTTCTTTGGAGCTGCACCCGAAGGATTGGATTTGAAAGGGAAACCATTGTATGAGGACTATGCTAATGCAGTATTGGATATGGTGCTTAAAAATGAATGGTTTCAGCATCGTCAACCAACGATTGTCATAGAACCGGGTTCTTCCGTAGTATCTAATGTTTTCACTTATTATACGAAGGTATATCAGTTGAAACATATCGGTTCAAAGGATTTCGTTATGGTTGACGGATCAATATTCGATGTAAAACCAACCATGCACTGCAATAATCTTCCCCATAGAATACTAAGTGATAACAGGGATGGAGCGTGTGGTGTTTTTGATGTCGTAGGTTCTACTTGTATGGAAAAAGATATTATTCTTCATGATGTGGAATTAAATAAGATAAAAGCAGGAGATTATGTTGAGATTAATGGGGTGGGAGCATACACAATTGCGCTGACACCTACATTTATTAACTATCTGGCTCCAATCCTATCCATAGAAAATGGAGAAAAGACATTAGTGAGAAGAAGACAAATGATAGAGGATATAATAACAATTTATAGATAATGAATATTTTATTTACATGCGCTGGCAGACGTACATATCTGCTAAAGTATTTTAGAGAGAACATGCAGCCTGAAGACAGAATAATTGCAACTGATATGCAAATGTCTGCACCAGCGTTGCAAGTAGCAGATGCGAAATATCAAGTTCCCGCAGTATATGCAGATGATTACATTGATATAACCTTGAAGATATGCAAAGAGGAACATGTCGACGCGGTGATTAGCCTTAATGATTTGGAACTTCCCATTTTGGCAGACAATAGACATCTTTTTGAGGCCATTGGTGTAACAGTCCTTGTTTCGTCATCTCGAGTTGTTGAACTCACATTTGACAAATACAAGTCTGCTCAATGGTTGAATTCTGTAGGGTTGAAAACACCTAGGACCTATTTGAAGTTGGATGATGTGAGAATTGCTGTAGATAAAAAAGAATTATGCTTTCCTTTGTTCTTAAAACCTCGGTGGGGATCAGGGTCTATAGGTCAAGAAATTGTATGTGATATGAATGAACTGTTTGTCATGTATAATTTGCTCCATAAGAAAATCAAGCAAACGATTTTGGCTAGGGCATCTATAGGTGACGAGTACATTTTGATACAAGAAAAATTGGAAGGAAATGAATATGGAGCGGATGTCATGAACGACCTGCATGGAAATTATGTTGAGGTGTCTGTTAAACAGAAGTTGGCCATGCGTGCAGGAGAAACAGATAAGGCCATTACTGTAGATGTTCCACAAATCCGTAAAATTGGTGCTATTATAGGCAACGCTTTGCAGCATATTGGTAATCTAGATGTGGATATCATGCAGCGTGCAAATGGTGATTATTGTGTTCTGGAGATGAATCCTCGTTTTGGCGGTGGATTCCCATTCTCTTATGAAGCAGGCGTCAACTTACCATTAGCTATTCTGAAATGGTTGCGTGGAGAGTCTGTTCCCTCTGCAATCCTAAAGACGGAAATTGGCCGAACATTTGCAAAAAACGATTATTTGATGGAAATTAAATAAATAAGCGGCTCCACTTGCTTCTATTTGATATAATGAAACGGATCACCATATTCACTCCGACTCATAACCGAGCATACATCTTGCCTAAGTTGTATGAAAGCCTTTGTGTGCAAACATGCCAAGACTTTGAGTGGCTCATAGTGGATGACGGGTCTACGGACAATACGCAAGAATTGGTGAAAAAATGGATTGAAGAGAAAAAGGTATCTGTTCGCTATTTTTGTCAAGAAAATGGAGGAAAAATGCAAGCATTCAATAAGGCGGTTTCATTGTCTGAATCAGAATTGTTTGTATGTGTGGACTCAGATGATCAGCTATCAAGTGAGCATGTTGTTAAAGATAGTTTGATATTTTGGACTGAACATAAGAATGATGATTTGGGCAAGAGAATTGCTGGTGTTGTTTCTTTAAAAGAAATCACGAATAAGTCACTTCCTTTATCAAAAATTCCTCCATTTGGAACAATCAGCACGTTAGGAAAATCCATAGCAGGTGAGACGTCGATTATAACAAGAACAGATATACTTCGTCATTATCCATATCCTCACTTTGATGGTGAAAAATTTATCACAGACATATATATATATGACAGAATAGATGAAGAATATCTCTTCTTGTCACATCCGTATTTCACTCAAAAATGTGCCTATCAGAAAGATGGCTATACAGTAAACTATCGTAAAATACTCTTTACTAATCCTCGTGGGCATCGTGAATATCATGCGCAACGTATTCGATTAAAGAAAGAAAACTGGATAAAAAGTGTAATTTGTTATATATCCATGTCTTTATTTGTTAGCGATCATACTTTGTTTACAAAGTCACCTAATCTGTTCATGACAGTCTTATTGTATCCCCTTGGTTGTGTGAAATATCTGTATGACAGGGTGATGCTTCTTAGCGTGAGAAGTGATTGATATGAGGACATTATTTTCTATCATTATCCCTCATAAAGATGTTCCGGAACTCTTAGAAAGATGTCTATGCTCGATACCTCATCGAGAGGATATCCAGACTATAGTAGTAGATGATGGAAGCAATGATGTGGAAACTGTTAAAATAGTAGAACAGTCTTTTCCGTGGATGCTTTTTATATATGAAAAGAATTCTTGTGGGCCAGGAGTCGCGCGAAATAGAGGATTAGAAAATGCTAATGGTGAATGGATTGTGTTTGCTGATGCAGACGATTATTTTGTTGATAGTTTCTGGGAACATGCAGAAGAAATCATCGATAAGTCTGCAGATATAGTTTATACTCGGTGTAGAGCTGAAAAGTTAGAAAATGAAAGACCATATCATCGTGCAGACTATTATAATGCTATGATTGATGCTTTCCAGCAAAAGAAATGGCGTAGTAAAGAACGATTAATGTTGTCTCATGATGTTCCTTGGTCTAAACTGATACGACATTCTTTGATACGAGATAACCATATACGTTTCTATCCTATGATGGTAGGGGAGGATACAGTCTTTTCTGTTTCTATGGCCTGTCACCATCCTAGAGTAGCAGTTTCTGACATCGTGATGTATGTAATCACATCTCGTGCCGGATCTTTATCAACACTTACAAGTCGGGAGATGCTACGTGAGCATTATGTCTCATCACTTATGATACATCAAATTTATCCTTCCGTGTTCACCGATTCATTTATGAATCCACTGATAAAATTCTGGAAGTTGAATATGAAGGATTTGTTATGGATGGTGAAAGAAATGTATATATATCGAGCCAACCCATTTGGTGCCATTTGGAGAGCTGTAGCGTATAAAGTCGGCAAAATCTGTAATAGTTGATGAAAGCGATAGACTTTGAACATGTAGGAAAGCAATACCGGTTAGGACTGGTTTCTACTGGTACATTTACTGACGATTTCTATCGTTGGTGGACTATGCATGTTCGCCATAAAGAAGACCCATTCCTCAAAATAGGAGAGACAAACGATAGAAGCCATAGGGGCAAGAGTAAATACGTGTGGGCACTCAAAGACATTAATTTCAGTGTGGAACAAGGCGATGTTGTGGGGATTATTGGTAAAAATGGGGCAGGTAAGAGTACACTATTGAAAATTCTTTCTCGAGTTACCAGCCCAACTATTGGAGAGGTACGAGTAAGAGGACGTATTGCCTCTTTGTTAGAAGTGGGCACAGGTTTTAATCCAGAAATGACCGGACGTGAGAATATCTTTCTAAATGGTGCCATTATGGGCATGACCAAGCAGGAAATTGGCAAGAAATTGGATGAAATTATCGACTTTTCTGGTTGTGAACGCTATATCGACACCCCTGTTAAGCGTTATTCCTCGGGAATGAAGGTGCGTCTGGGATTTGCTGTTGCAGCTCATTTAGAGCCAGAAATCTTGGTTGTCGATGAAGTTTTAGCTGTTGGTGATGCTGAATTTCAGAAAAAAGCCATTGGAAAGATGCAAGATGTTGCGAAGGGTAAAGGACGGACTGTCCTTTTTGTGAGTCATAATATGGCTGCAGTGCGTAGCCTTTGTCAGAAAGGTGTCGTACTGTGTGATGGTATGACAGACTTTATTGGTACAGTAGATGAAGCTTTCAATCATTATCTGTGAACATCGATGTCTCAGACGGAGGAACAGAAACTGATAACAGATTGTATTAGTAATCAGAAGAGTTTCTTAAAAATCAGTGAGATACAGATTAACAATACACCTTATCATTCAACAACGTTGAGTGCTGGGCAGGAAATACTTGATGTGCTTATCAAAGGCAAGACAAGCGACCCCATGAAGTGCGACATCAAGTTAATTATAAAAAAGATGGATGGTACTCCATTGGCATGTTTTATAGAAGGTCGCTATAAAGGGCATCTTTACGATATCCAGCCTGGTGATTTTACCATAGAGCGCCATATTCGCCTTCCCAAATATCTCGCAGATGGTTTTTATAATATCGATCTCTTCCTCCACGAGCCTCTGCGACAAGATTTTTTTCAAGCTCCCAATTGCCAGATTCTCCATATCGAAGGCTTTTATAACCAATATGCTCAACCGATAAAACTGTCTCAAGATGGTTTCATTGGTTTGGAATCAGTCTAACTTTAAGCAGATAAAGTTTATTCTGACATTTCCTGATGATGAATCCCCAATTTAGCATCATCATACCTCATAAGGACATCCCAGATCTGCTGATGCGATGTCTGAAATCGATACCTGTATCTGAGGATATTCAGGTCATTGTGGTGGATGACAATAGTTCGGATGCAGATACCTATTTGAAAAGATATCCAGAACTGTCTCGTCCTTATTTGGAGTTTATCAGAACGACGAAAGGTGGAGGAGCAGGATATGCCAGGAATGTAGGGTTAGATCATGCCAAAGGAAAATGGTTGCTCTTTGCTGATGCGGATGATTTGTATGTAGATGATATGTATAGTATCATAAGGCAATATGCAGATTCAGAAGCAGATATAATATTCTTTAAGGAAAAAAGTGTATTGTCTACTGATATTCATCAAGTTGTAAATAGAGTAGAATACATTAATAAATACATTGATGAATATTGTAAATCTGGGTGTGACAAGTTCGTTAGATATAGATACCCCCAACCATGGGGAAAAATGATAAAACGGGAATTTGTAGAGAATTATCGATTCCGTTTTGATGAAGTTGAGTATTCTAATGATTATTTCTTTTCTGTCTGCATTGGCTATTATGCCAAAGAGATTGATGTGTCAAATCTGGTTCTATATATTTATACTTATCGTGAAAATTCCTTAGCAGGTGTGTTCTGTTCTAAGCCCAATGAGTTAAAAGTACGTGCAGAAGTATCATTTCGTGTTGAAAAATTGTTCAGACAACTAAATGTTGGAATAGAGCCGCATAGACCGTTCAAATGGTATCTTAATAAATTGCTGTCTCAAGATAGAAACTTGTTTCGCTACTACTTCTTTAGATTAGGAGAAATATATCCCTCTATTCCTGCTGTTTTATGCTCTCTCAGTGAAGGAAAAGGAAGAAGGTTCACGTTCAAGTTGTATTTATATTCTTTTTGGCTATGGATAACAAAATAGATTTTATAATAACTTGGGTGGATGGTAATGATTCTGTATGGCGTAAGGATTTTGAGCACTATTCTGAGCTTGAGAGGAAGGATATTGATAAAGGTGCAGTGAGATTCCGCGATTGGGAGACCCTTCATTATTGGTTCCGTGGGGTAGAGAAGTTTGCACCTTGGGTCAATAGGATTTATTTTGTGACCTATGGGCATATTCCAAGTTGGCTAAATACTGACCATCCGAAATTGCAGATAGTCAGACATGAGGATTTCATCCCCTCGGAATATCTTCCTACTTTTAATAGTAATGTGATAGAGTTCTATTTTTATAAAATAAAAGGGCTGTCAGAACAATTCGTCTATTTTAATGACGATACGTTCTTAATCAATCATGTGCGGCCAGAACGATTCTTTAGGGATGGACTACCCTGTGATTTCCCAGGTTTGTCTGATTCTGTTCATGTAAGTCCAACAATGTTTGATAGTTCTGTCTTTTTGGCAACAGCCTTAATTAATAAGTTTTTTAATAAACAAGAGGCTATTCGGAGCCATTTTTCAAAATGGCATCCTCTCAAACATGTAAGGTTGGTATTGA
>JAEEGG010028438.1_pt1 | contig 10515 bp, 10 predicted proteins | sample 9134161 | NCBI WGS metagenome assembly JAEEGG01 (sample SAMN16246543, study PRJNA631951) | gut metagenome | biome: gut microbiome; feature: rumen; material: CR-attached | host: Bos | place: Iran: Karaj | collected 2018-10 | reverse complement strand
AAGCGGACATGGTGCCGGTGAAGCATTATCCCCTGGATAAGGTGTACGTGCAGCATCTGAACGACCGCATCCGGGAACTGAACCAGACCTGCGGCAATCAGGAGGTGTCCAACGGCATCGCCAGCGGCGTGGTCGCCGCCAGCGGCATCGCGGCCCAGATGGAGGCGGCGGGCCGCACCAGCCGGGATGGCAACAAGGGCGCTTACCGGGCCTACGCCAGGCTCCTGGAAATGGTGATCGAGCGCATCCGCCAGTTTTACGATATTCCCCGGTGCTTCCGCATTACGGGGGAAAAGGCGGCCTGGGAATTCGTCCAGTTCGACAATTCCGGCCTGCGGACGCAGGAAAACCCCAGCCTTGCGGGCCGGGAAATGGGCTGGCGCAAGCCGGTGTTCGATATCCGGGTGTCGGCCCAGAAGGAAAACGCCTACACCAAAATGGCCCAGAACGAACTGGCCCTGGGGCTGCTGCGGGCCGGGGTGTTTTCGCCGGAAAAGGCGGATCAGAGCGAGCTGCTTTTATCCATGATGGATTTCAGGAAAAAGGACGAGCTGCTGCTCAAAATCCAGAAAAGCAGCGCGGCCCGGCGGGAAACGGCCCTGTGGCAGCGTATGGCCCTGGAGCTGGCCAGCCGCTACGAGCCGGACACGGCGGAGGAAATGGCCCGGAGCATCCTGGCTTTTTCCGGCCCGCCGGAGGAAAAGGACGAAAAAAGCGGCTTTTCAGCGCTTCTGGGCGCGCAGGAAACGGACGGCATGATCCGCGCCCGGGAGCTTGCCCGGAGCGTCAGCCAGCCGGAATGAACGTGGCTTTACCCGGAAACGGGAAGCAATATAGAAAACAGAGGAGGACGAGCATGGAACCATTGGAACTGCAGAAGCCTGCCCTGGAAGGGGCGGAAGAAGGGGGAAAGGAGGACGCGGGGGAGCAGGCGGCGGGCCCGGAGGAGCGGCGGGCCGATTTTCAGGCGCTGATCGAAGGCCCCTTCCGCCAGGAATTTGAGGAAGCGATGAACGCGCGGGTGCAGGAGGAGCTTGCGCACATCCGGGAAACGGAAGCCGGAAAGGAGGAGGAAGCCCGTAAAGAAGCGGGACTGCGGCAGCATTTCGTCCAATTGACCCGGGAAGCGGAGGAACTGAAAAAGACCTTCCCGGACTTTGACCTGACGCAGGAAATGATGAACCCCGCCTTCGCGCGCATGACTTCGCCGGAAATCGGCGTCAGCGTGAAGGACGCTTTCTATGCCGTGCACGGGGAGGATATTCAGCGGGAAAGCATGCTGTACGCCGCTTTGCAGGCCAGCCGCCGCATCGCCGCCAGCGTGCAGGCGGGGGCCGGCCGCCCGGTGGAAAACGGCATCCAGGGGTCCGCCCCCGTGGTGATCGGCATCGATATTCGGGGCATGAGCAGGAAGCAGCGGGAGGAATACCGCCGCCGCATCCACGGCGGCGAAGCGATCAATTTCAGGGACAGATATTAAAGGAGGAAAGCATTGATGCGGAATTTTCAGAACTTTGACCGGCGCATGATGGCGGAGGATGCTGGCTCTTTCGGCGGCGTCGGCGGCAGCTCCGTTGCCACCACCCAGGGCTATGTGAACGCCTATACCGGCGCTTCCGAGCCTTTCGACGCCACCAGCACCATGGCCCCCGAAGTGAAGGAATGGTACAACACCGAGGCGCTGGAAAACGCCCGGAGCAATCACATGTTCGCCCAGTTCGCCAAGAACATTCCCCTGCCCGAAAACCACGGCATGACCGTGGAAATGCGCAAGGCCAACACCTTCGGCGACGTGCCCCGCCTGAAAGAGGGCGTGATCCCCGACGGGGAAAAGTTCGGCTACAGCGCCGTGAGCGCCACCGTGTACGAATACGGCGCGTATACGCCCCTGAGCCGCCGCCTCATGCGCCACGCGGTGGACCCCGTGGCCCAGGACGCGGTGGAGGAAATGGGCGCGGCGGGCGGCAACACCCAGGACAAGATCGCCCGGAATATCGTCCTCAGCGGCAGCAACGTGATGTACTGCGATAAGGGCAACGGCAGCGCCGTTACCACCCGCAGCCAGCTGGACGCCACCTGCCTGCTCACCCCCACCATGGTGAACCGGGCCGTCACCTGGCTGAAAAAGCACAAGGCCCCCAAGATCAACGGCAAGTACGTGGCCATCATCCATCCCAGCGTCACCTACGATCTGCGCCAGAGCAGCGATTGGATCGACGCCCATAAGTACGCCAATCCCGAAGAAATCTACAACGGCGAAATCGGCGAGCTCCACGGCGTGCGCTTCATCGAAAGCGACAACGCCAAGGTGCTGCGCGGCAAGGATCTGGCCAGCGACAGCCGCACCCTCACCGTCAACGGGGCGATTTCCCAGGCGGGCAAGACCATCACCTTCGACGGCGGCACCGTGGCGGAAGACGCCCTGAAGGACCGCTATATCCTGGTGGGCGACGTAAAGTGCCTGGTCACGGCCAACACCGCCACCACCATCACCGTCAAGGACGACGTGAACGGCATCGCCGACAACACCGTGATCTATCCCGGCGAGGGCGGCAGCCAGGGCGTCGCCGTGTACGGCTGCATCTTCCTGGGCAAAAGCGCCTTCGGCATGATCGACGTGGAAGGCGGCAACATGGAAATGATCATCAAATCCCCGGAGGAAGCGGGCGGCCCGCTTAACCAGTTCGGCACCATCGGCGTGTATTTCGAGACCGGCGGCGGCGTGCTGTACGAGGAACGCCTGCTGCGCGTGGAATGCGGCAGCTACTACAGCACCGTGGATGAGGACGAAGAAGAATAATTGAGAGTTGAGAGTTGAGAGTGGAGAGTTGAGATTTGAATAGTCAGTCAAATAGTGGTCTCCTATTTATGCACTATATATCATCTCAACTCTCAACTCTAAACTCTCCACTCCACGAAAAGGAGGATTCACAATGACGAAGACAACTGCGGGACCCAAGACCTACGACCCCTGGCAGGATATGCGGCAGATTTTCATTCCCAAGCGCAGCCGCTCGGAGCAGAACACCCTGGAGGTGGGGGTGAACGATAAAACCTTCTTTATCCCCAAGGATCAGTTTGTGGAGGTGCCCATGCCCCTGTGGGAAGTGGTGCGCGAAATGCTGGACGCCCAGAAGACCATGGAGCAGGAAGCCCAAAAGGCCAGCGGCCAGCGGGAATTTGCCATGACCGTATAAGCTCAGCGGTTCCGGGGCGGGCAACCGCCCCGGAGCCTGAGGGGAGGCATGTGAAGAAATGACGTTAGATCAAGCTGTTCACACCGCAGACGAACTGAAGCCCAACCAGATCGACCGGGCGCGGAAAATCCAATGGCTGTCGGCGCTGGATCTGCAGATTTACCGGGAACTGATCTGCACCCATGAGCGCGGCAGGGGGGAAGCGCCGGAAATCTTCGGCGGCTACGACCAGACGACGGACCCGGACAGCCTGCTGCTGGCCCCGCCGCCCTACGATGAAATCTATCGCTTCTATCTGGAAATGCACATCGATCTGGTGAACCGGGAGTTCGATCAATACAACAACAGCGCCGCGCTGTACGCCGCCGCCTGGGGCAGGCTTTCCCGGATGTGGCACAGGGAACATAAGCCCATCGGGACGGAGGAAGCGAGGATTCGGTTTTAGTTTGGGAAGAGGGGAGGCAAAAAGTGAAAAGTGGAAAGTGGAGAGTGGAATTTTAGTTTGCTCTCCAATAAGCGCGGCTTCGCACGTTGAAAACCATATCAATCTTCACTTTTCACTTTTCACTTTCCACTTTTGAAATGAGGAGGGGACGCATGGAGTACCCGAAGCTAAAGAAAATCAAAACCGAGCGGCAGTGGACGGAGCAGTTCAAGGGCCTGGACCGCCGACCGCAGGCGGAGGCGGGGGCTTTCAGCGCCATGGGCAACATGACGGGCGAACCGTGGCCGCTGCTGAGCAGCCGGAAAAAACGGGGGCTGGTGGCGGAATTGAGCAATCCTCAGGCGCTGGCCGCCCTGGGAAAGCTGGCCTGGATCGACGGCGATACGCTGTATTACGACGGCCAGGCCACGCCCGTCAACGATTTGTCCCTGAACGCGGACATGCTGCCCAAGCGTTTAACGGCCATGGGGGGTTATCTGGTCATCATGCCCGACAAACGATACTACAACACCATGAACCCGGCGGATCGGGGATACATCGAACGCCTGTGGGAAAGCGCGGGCAGCGTGACCTTTTCCCCGATCACCGTGGGCTCTGGGGCCTCGATGGAGCAATATGTAAAAATCACCGCAACCGGCATTGGTCTGGGCCTGAACACGGAGGACGGCGTGCGGATCAGCGGGATTCAGTACGCAGGAAACGACAGCGCTCTGGGGGAACAGCTGGAAGCCCTGAACGGGGTTCACATGGCCCTGGCGGTGACCGATGATTCCATCCTGATTGCCGGCGTGATCGCGTCTCCGTATACGCAAGCTGCGGGCACCGTGCGGGCGGACCGGCGCATGCCCGAAATGGATTATCTCATGGAGTGCGGCAATCGCCTGTGGGGCTGCCGCTGGGGGACGCGGAACGGGAAAGCGGTCAACCGGATTTATGCCTGCTCTCTGGGCGATTTCAGGAATTGGGACAAATTCGGTGGCACCGCCGAAGACAGCTTCTTTGTGGACGTTGGTTCGGACGGGCCTTTTACCGGCGCGGCGGCGCACAGGGGGAATCCGTATTTTTTCAAGGCGGACTGCGTGCACAGGATTTACGGGGACAGGCCCGGCAGCTTCCAAACGCAGACGGCGGCCTGCGACGGCGTGAAGCCCGGCTGCTTTGCCAGCCTTGCGGAGTACAACGGCATGCTGTACTACGTGGGCGTGAACGGCGTGGAGGCGTTTGACAGCCTGCCGGAAAACGTGGGCGCGGCCCTTGGCCCGGGGAACCTGAATGCCGCCGCCGCCGGGCAGGCGGGCGGAAAGTATTACCTGAGCGCCCGGGACGGGGACGGGCCGTGGAGCCTGTACGTGCTGGACGCGGATCACGGCGTATGGCACCGGCAGGACGACAGCCATGCCCTGGCCTTTGCGGAGCTGAACGGCGAAATGTATATGCTGCTTGCCAACGGCCTGCTTTTTGCCATGAACGGCACGGCAGGGGAAACAGAACCCGGGAACGTGACCTGGTTCGCGGAAACGGCGGTCATGGGCTACGAGTACCCGGATCGACAGTACATGAACCGCTTTCTGCTGCGCATGAAGCTGGGCCGGAACGCGGAATGCAGCGTTTTCATCCAGTACGATTCGGACGGGCTGTGGCATTTCAAGGGAACGGTTCAGGGCACGGACAGGCTGAAAACCTATCTGCTGCCGGTGATCCCCCGGCGGTGCGAGCATTTCAGGGTGCGCATGGAGGGCTGCGGAGAGGTGCAGTTCTACGGCATGGCGCGGGAATTGGTCATGGGGAGGGAAGAGAGATGACGGAAACACAGGCGGGCAGCGGCGCGGTGCTGCGGGCCAAGGAATATCTGAAAAGCGTGACCGAGGGGAAAAACGCGGCGCTTCCCGGCCCGTATGCGCGGCAGATCGCCGGGCTGTACGACAGGATCATGAACCGGACGGGTCAGGAAGAAAACAGGCCCGCGGCCGATGAAGCGGCCTATCAGCGGTATCTGCGGCTGCTTCGGGACGCGGGCCGGGACGGAACGGAAGTGAATCCATGGCCTATCTGAATGAAATTCGGTTTCCCCGGGAAGTGAAGGACGCCCGGCAGGTGATGGACTGCCTGCGCCAGATGGACGATCAGGTGCGCTACACCCTGCAAAACCTGGATGGGAACAACATCCGGGCGGGCGCCATCGGGGAAAGCCATCTGAGCGGCGCTCTGCAGCGGCAGATCCGGACGGCGGAAAGAACCGGGGAGGATTTATCCTCCCTCCGGCAGTCCCTGGAAACGGTATCGGCGGCGCTGGAGGAACTGAACGGCAGCGCGGTCATGCGGTTTTCCGGCAGCGCAGGGTTTTCCCTGTACGTGGGCAGCGATCGGCCCGGCGGTCACAACGTGGTTTGGATCAAGCCCGCCGCCAGCCAGGGCGACGGGGCGCAGGCGTGCGAAATCGCATATATTCCATAGGGAGGTGGAAAAAACATGATTACCATACGGTTTTCCGGGCGGACGCCCAGCCCGGGGCAGACCAGGATCGGCATGGAAACGGACGGCGGCGCGGAAACGCTTCGGTTTCTTTTGCCCCAGATCGCGGACAGCCAGAGCGCCCAGCTCATGCTGCTGCTGCCGGATGAAACGGCGGAAATCCTGCAGATCCGGGACGGGGTGGCGGCGCTCCCGGCACGGGTGATGGAAATTCCGGGCCGGTGCCGCTGCTGGGTGGAGATCCTGGGCGGGGATCAGGTGGCCTGGAACAGCGAGCTTTTGTATCTGGATATCGGCGATCTGCCATCCATCGGCGAAAGGACGCAGGCCCAGTACCCCACGGCCATTCAGGACGCGCTGGACGCCTGCGTGCAGGCAGAACGGTACCGGGATGAAACCAGGGCGGCGGCGGGCATGATGATCACCCAGGGCGGGCTGCTGCATTTCGATATCGGCACGGACGGGAATCTGTACATGTATTACAGCCGCAAAATACCGGTGCGGTTTGAACTGACAGAAGGAGAGTTATACGCATATGGCAATTGAATATCATGGAGAAAACACCGTGGAAAAGGTGAATTTGGGCGCGGTGAGCGCTTACGCCGTGGCGAAAAAGCACGGCTTCGCGGGCACGGAAGCGGAATGGGAGCAGTACATCGCAAACGCCGGGATCAGGGCGCAGCAGGCGGCGGCCAGCGCGGCGGCTGCCGCTGCCAGCGCGCAGGCTGCAGCCACTTCCCGCGGGGAAATCAGGGATCAGAACGAGGGCCTGTTTTTGCGCTACGACGAGGACGCGGCGCTGACGGAGGAAAGCAGGGCCCAATTCCGCAAAAACGCGGGCATCGCCTATACCGCTGAGGAAACCGTGAGCCTGCTGGGGGAAATGGCGGCGCGGCTGGGGTCTGTGACCGTGTACGCGGACGTGCCGGGCTACTGGACGTCTTCCGGCACCCTTTCCACCCAGAACCCCGGCCAGGTGTGGCATACCCGCATGGTGCCCGTGAAGGGCTTTTCCAAAATCTATGGCCGCACCTATATGGACGATTTCGGCTACGCGGTGGCGTACTTCGATCAGAATTACCGGCTGCTTGACCAGCTTTCCGTGGTGGGCACGGGCAACATGCGCTTTGGCAACAACCGGGAAACGCAGCCCCTGTCCATTCCGGAGGAAGCCTGCTACGCTTCCCTCAGCGGCTGGGGCGAGGCGGATGATTACAGCTTCGTGTTCCGCGGCACGCCCACGCTGGAAAGGGCGCCGGGCCGCATGGAAATGCGGGGCGTGAGCTACGCCGATTTCGGCGCGAAGCTGGACGGCGTGACCGACGATACCGAGGCCGTGATCGCCTGTCACGATTACGCCAACGCCCACGGCTGCCCCGTGTTCCAGCACAGCGGCACGGTGTACATGGAAACGGCCCAGCACCGCCTGAACGGCGCGCGGCATAACGTGAATATCAAAACGGACGTGGACTGGACGGGAACCACCTTCCTGATCAAGCCGCCCATCCAGGATGAACGCATCGTGTTCGCCGTGTGCCCGGACGAGGAAAAGGAGGACGTGGATCTTTCGCCCGCCCAGATCGACCAGCTGCACGATAAGCAGCTGAACATCGATTTTCTGAAAGACTATCCCAACGAGCTGGTCACCTTCATGATCGAACGGGATTATCCCGATCTTGTGATCGGCATGCGGGACGGCTGGGAGGAATCGGGCTATCCGGAACCCTCCTATTATTCCGAAACGGCGGCCGTTGACCGCAACGGCGCGCTCATGGACGGCCCCCTGTTCCTGGATATCAGCGGCTGCATGCCCCGGGATGTAAGCGTCAGCGACCACACCCAAAACATCACCGGGCATATGAAAATGCGCAGGCGCTCCCTGCTGGACGCGCCCATCACCATCAAGGGCGGCACCTTCAAGCTGGATCACAGCGGGCGATTCGTCAACCCTTATTATCTCTACATCACCCGCAGCAACGTGACCGTGCAGGGCTTAAAGTGCGATGCGGGGGAACGGTACGAAACCGCCGATATGCGCTACCGGGGCGAACTGATCCGCGCCGATTACGCCTACAACCTGTGCTTCAGGGACTGCGTGATGGAGAACTTCGGCAATTTTCTGCCCGCCGGCGAGCAAACGCTCACCAACGTATCCTACGTGCTGGTGTGCACCCACTGCAGCAGCGTGCTCATCGACCACTGCCAGTTTCTGCGCGGCTGGGGCCCCATTCAAACCAGCTGGTGCAAGCGCCTGACCGTGCGGGACAGCGTCATGGGCCGGGTAGACAATCACTACGGCTGCCGGGATTTCCTCATTCAGGGCTGCACCATGGTCACCAGCCACAGCAACATCAACGTGGGCTACGGCGACGGGTATCTGACCGTGCGGGACACCAAATTCATCAAGACCCGGGACTACGATACCATTTTCAACAGCCGCCTGGTGTATTGCCGCGAGGACTATTGCAGCATTTTCCAGGGCAATATCACCCTGGAAAACATCCAGATCGAAACCTTCTATGAAACCACTCTGCTCTACGCGGCCCTGGAAAGCAGCTACGCCTTCCGGCATGAAAGCGGCAACGTCATGCTGCCCATGAAGCTGCCCAAGGTGTGCATGAAGAACATTTACTTTAAGCACCTGACCGACCAGCCGGTGAAGCTGACCCTGCTGGAATACGGCGTCCGGGCGGAAGCCTCGGCCCTTTCCTACGGCAGCGTGGAAGCGGACAGCGTGATCATCGACGGCGTTTGGAGCGATCAGCCCGCCCGCATCCTGCCCATGCTGGAAAACGTGCGTCTCACCGGCAGCGAGCCCTGGGTGATTAAGGTGAAAAATTTCGACTGCCGCATCGACGTTTCGGAGGACGATACCATCGCTCCCAGCGAAAACCTGGATTTCGATTTGCCGCTGGTGTATTTGCTGAAAGACCCTGAAATGTACTTTGAAAACCGGATCAGCGAGGCGGAAGCCATCGCGGCCTCGGCCCAGCGGCAGGGAATGGAATTTGAAGAGGACGGAACCGGACTGATTCTCAGGCCCAAAGAGGAGGAATGAAGCAATGGCATTGGTAAACGGAACGAATTTCGACCACATCGATCTCCAGGCGGCGGCGGGCGGCGATACCACCCGGCACATGCTCCAGGACACCCAGGCGCGGAATGATATTACCGATGTAAGAAGCGCTTTGCTTGAAAAAGCCCAGATCGACGGCTATTATGAAGGCATGACGGTTGGCAATGCGGAACAGCTCATCGCCACCGTGGGCGTACAGGACAAAGTGCCCTACAATTTCCGCACAAGCGGCGGCAGCATCGAAATTGGCGACCGGGAAGTGGACAAGATCATCGGCGGGACGGTGGCGTGGAATCAGCTTGTGGATGAAAGCACCGAAACCGTAACGCTGACTTCCGGGCACAGGTACGCGGCGTGCACCGGCGGCGTTTGGAGCATTGGCACAAGCGACGGCACGGCCCTCAGCGTAACGGGGGGCACGGATCAGCTTTTTGACCTGACGCAGACGTTCGGCACGGCCATTGCCAACTATATCAATACGCTTGAAACCGCCACCCCCGGCGCGGGCGTGGCCTGGTTCCGGGCGCTGTTCCCCAAGGATTACTACGCCTACGACGCGGGCACCTTGCGGAGCGTGCAGGTAAGCGCCCATAAAATGGTGGGGTTCAACGCCTACGACAACGAAACGGGCAAAGCGCTGGTGATCGGCGGCAGCGAGTACGAAATCACCGGCACGTATACCGCCCTTTCCCTGGACGGCGAAACCGTCACGCCCGTTTCTGGAAAGTTCTCCCCCGCGAAAAGCGGCGAGCTGACCGTGACCGGCGGGAACGGCACGACCTGCATCCATCTGCGATGGGACGGGGAACGGGACGGGGAATTTGAACCGTATACCGCCCACACTTACCCGCTGGACAGCAGCCTGGAGCTGCGCGGCGTGCCCCTGCTGGACGCGAACAACCGCCTGTACTACGACGGCGACGAATACGACAGCGACGGGACGGTGACAAGAAAGTATAAGGTTATTAACAATCTTGGCGCTTTAGGCTGGTACAAGCGTGGAACAGACGGTTTTTATACCAGTGTGCCGTTGCATAAGAGAGGTATAGCATAAGCAAAACTGAACGCACTCGACACAACCGGGCACACATATCTTCAAATGGGCGGCCCTGGAAACGAAGACTACATTCTTACATATGACAGCAATAGTGCGAACTTATCATCCGCTCAGTTTGCGGCAAAGATGGCAGGCCAAAAGCTTATTTATGAACTGGCAACCACAACCACCGACACCGCCGCTCCGTTCACCAATCCCCAGATCGTGGACGATTTCGGCACGGAACAGTACATCGGCGCGGGCGACCGGGATGTGGAAATCCCCGTGG
>JAEEGG010028437.1_pt1 | contig 10515 bp, 5 predicted proteins | sample 9134161 | NCBI WGS metagenome assembly JAEEGG01 (sample SAMN16246543, study PRJNA631951) | gut metagenome | biome: gut microbiome; feature: rumen; material: CR-attached | host: Bos | place: Iran: Karaj | collected 2018-10 | reverse complement strand
GCCTAATCTTAAAGCATATTTTTTAAAGTTTTTCGTATGTAATACACCTTCCGCGGCCATAAAACAGAAAAGTGGTAGGGCAAGTCGACCAATATAACGACAAGGAGTGATATCAAACATCACACCAACGTGATCAACAGTCATAGTTAAAAAGGCAATTATCTTAAGCCAAAAACTACTCAGTAATAAAGGAAAACCACGTTTCGTATCCATTATCTAGCCACCATGATCATGATTATCGCAATTAAGTTATAGCACGCATGAGCGGTTATTGAACAAGCTGGACCACGTAATTCATAGGCTAGTGTTAATAACAAACCTGATACCAAATAACTTGGTAAAGACCATAACTCTTCAACGATGTTTTCAGCTTCAAAAGTGAAGTGAATCATCGCAAAGATAACCATGGTGAGAATAATGGCTAAATACTTATTAATTCTTCTTAAAAATGAATATAGACCAACACGGTATGTTAGCTCTTCACAGATAGGGCCAACAATACCCATGATAAAAATGCCAATTAGAGGATAACTTGTTGCTATTGTTTCAACACCTTGTTGATTAACATTATCAGCGGGTGTATGCCAAATAGAAGTTAAAGCATTAATCAAGACACCTGCGGCCATAAGAGTGATCGCAAAAGCAAGACCATATATGTAGTCAATTCCGTTATTGAATTTGCTAAGGAATAGCTTTCTTCGACTGAGAAGAGGAACCGCTAATAAAGCGATGAGCATCGTGATATAAGTAAGAGTAAATAAAAGCGTGCTCTTAAACTGTGCATCAGAGGAGTCGATCATTCTAATAAAAAATGCAAAAAAGAATTCAGTAAAGAGCATACCGGCATAAGCAAAACCGATAATAAACATCGCTATTTGGCAAATTGGGTGTAAAAATACGGCTCTTTTTGGGACTCTGTTGAGCTTAAATAATTCATTACTATTATGGCACTCTGGACACTTTTGAAGTGTCGGATCGTGATAAGTCTCACAATTAGGGCATTTAATATCTTTAAATAACATTTACTTTCATTCCTAATGAAAAAATTATACACTAAAGACAGACGTAATTATAGCAATAACTTTCTTAAGTTATCGAAAGTATTCTCCCTATGCAAATAAATGTTCAACAAATTACCGCTTACTTCAACATTGCTCTAGTAGTGCTTTTTCTAGTCTTTATCGGTGGCACTCTTCTCGCGGCATTGAGAGGCTTTAGACGTGGTGTATGGAAATCCACTCATAACATGGTTTTCATGCTCACTCTTATCATTATTGCGTTTGTCACTTTAGATCCTGTTTGTAAATTCGTTGAAGGATTCGACTTATCAAGATTTATCCATGGTTCCTTATTTATTAGGCAGCTTGATGATGGTGTAGAAACAATGGTGTACTACGTTCCAGTTACCAGTGTGAAAGAAACCGCCGCGGAATTCGTTAAAGGTTTATATTTCGTTTATGATGTTTCTGCTTCATCAACTAGCTTAACTAACTTTGCTTTTGCAATCGCGGAATCCGCTATCAAGATAGTCTTATTTATCGTTGATATCATCTTAATCCTTATCTTTGGTAATCTTTTCTCGTTCATTACTTGGTATGCGATTGGTCAACATCTCATACCTAAGTTTGTGAGAACCACAGTTAAAGTTAGATGGTTAGGCGCTATTGAAACAGCGGTTACTTTCGTAGTTACTACCGCCTTATTCTTTACACCTTTAACATCTTTAGTTAATACACTCAATCAATCCTATCAAAAGAATAAACCAAATTCAGACAATGAAATCGTTATGAATGTTGGTAACTTTGTTGATGCTTATAATAACTCATTATTCGCTAAAATCTTATTCAACTGGACCGCTGATGAAAATGGTATGACTTTTGATACCAAATTCTTCTCCACATTTACCACAGGTATTAGTGAAGACGTGTCCATTAGTTTATTAAAAGAATTCTCTAATGCTTCTAGTGTTTTAGTGAACGCTCTTACTGGCATTAGCCAATCTGAAGGCGGCAAAGTCACCTACGATTACACTAAATTAGTCACTAAAGAAATTATCGATTCAACATTCTCTGCTTTAACTAAATCCGAACTCTTAACAACCATCCTTCCTTTAGCGGTTGATATTGTTTTAAATAGCAACATTCTTGAAGGCTATATCCCAACTCGTTTATTAGACTTAAGTGATGTGGAATGGAAAAATGAACTCAGTAACGTCCAAGAAATGATTGACGCCTTATTCGATAGTGGCGTCATGGATTCAGTAATGGTGGCTGATGAAACAGGCCATCGAGAATTCCGCTCATTTGATGGTCAAGGTATCATCGACTTTATTGATGAAATCATTAATAAACCAAACTTTGATGAAGTGCTTAATGTGTTTAAAACACTTGATAATTCCAAACTCTTAGCCCGTGTTGTTCCTGCCCTTGTGACATTTTTCAAGTCCACAGACTCCAATGGTAATATGGAGAAGTATTTACCATTATCATGGGATGAAATTTGTGAATTCAAATGGGGCTATGAATGCTATGTCTTATTTGACTTCTTACATAAAACCGCAACTATTGACCGTGACTTCTTAAAAGCCGTCCTTATTAAAGCGGGTACATATATCCCAGCGGAAGGTCAAGAAGTTAAAAAACTTGAACAAATCATCTCCGAACACGCTGATGATTTCTGCGATTTAATCGTTGGTAAGATGAATACTGAGGGTGAACTTATTGATGTCGATAGTTCAGGACGTACTGTTGTCTTTAAAAATGGCAAACGTCTTGAAGGCAAAAACTATTGTTTATTCGATATGATGCTCTTTGAAAAGGCCTTGCCACGTATCCTTGGCCAACTATTTGATTTACCAATGATGGATCAATTTGATGGCAAGATTTCTAGTGAAGATATTTCTGATTTCGGTAAAGCTGTACAAAAACTAAATATTGGTAAAGTCCTTGTTAACTATAAGAAAGAATTCCATTCAGTCTTAGATGTCGTTGCCACATTAGGTAAAGACGTTGAACTCGTGGAAGCTTTTAGTGCGCCTAATGGTCTTAATTCCTTAATGGAAGAAGAAGGCAAAATCTTTACCATTGAAAGGGTTCATATCAATTACTTACAACAAGCCATTGCTAAGATGAGTAAATCCTCATTAATTTATTCTGCGATTGTTCCAATCGTTAAAACATTTATCGCTGATCCAAGTGTCGCTGATAGTCTTAATGACTTTGGTATTAACACAGACGTCATCGTCAGTGCGATTAGTAAAGATATGAAGAAAGATGAACAACATCGTTCATTCTTTGGTGATTTAAGTACCTTACTTGATAGCTGGGATGATTTAGGCAGAATCTATAGTGTTGTTGAGTCTGGTAATAGTGATAACTTAATGGAACAATTCAAAGATGAAACCCTAGTGGATTCTTTCGTTAATATCTTAAGTGCTTTATTTACTAACCCAATCATCAATCCAGAGCCAGAACCAGGTGATTGGTATGAAAAGAATGAAAACCTCTATGGTATTTTAGGCTTTGTCTTTGATATGACTTCTAGCATTGGCTTAACTGTTACTAGAGAAAGAATGAGAGAAGTTGAAACATATCATGGTTGGACTGGTAGTAACGGTGAATTCCAAGCTATCGGTAATATCATTAAATACATCGCCACTCACGATGTCTTAAAAGCCGCGGATATGTTCGCTAATGGCTTATCTAGAACATCTTTAACTAACTTAAAAGAAGAGGGCGAAGGTAAGGTTGGTTTACCAAAACTCTTCGAACTCGTTAATGAATCATATATCTTTAAAACCTCATTAGGACCATTCCTAGATAACATGTTTGGTGATGCCTTAAGTGGTTTCTTAATTGATACTGGCACAAATGTCTCATTCTCTAACATTTTAGACTGGGCAGAAGAAGGTCAAAACATCGCTAACTTACTAGGTTCTTTAATTAATCTCACTCCTGCTGATGATAGTGAAGCGAAAGACTTCTTAACTAACTTTGATATTTCCACGCTTCACGATATCGTTGAACTTAACTATATGCTTCACTCATTATCACATAGTGGTATTTATACCTATGTTGATGAAAATGGTATTAATCATTATCAATTTGGTGCTTGGTTCTATCAAAAGATTAGTGACGCAATGGTGAAGTTCACTGTAAACACTAATGAATACGATTTACTCGCTGATCCAAAACCAGGAGAAAATGCTTCTTGGAGTTGGAAAGATAGTTGGGGTATTAAGCCAGGTAATCCAAACGCTGACCCATATTTTGATGAATATGCCGCTAAATATAATCCAGATGGTACACAAGTCGATACCCATATGATTGCTTATCGTGACTTTGTCTACCTTAACGGTAAACCTAATACTGATGAATCAGTACCAACCGATTGGTGTGATTATACTAACTTCATTGCCAAACAAGCGGCCTTCTTAACCGCTCATGAAGCGGACTTAACTGGTTCTTATGCTGCTAATGATTGGAACGCATATTTTGCTAGTGATGATTTCATCGCTGATTATAATGATGTCTTTGAAGTAGATGAAATCTCTCGTGTTTGTAAGTTCTTATGTTACGCCTTACGCGTCATGGAAAAGAGAAGTTCTGGTCCAGAAGCTGGAACACAAATTCCATTAAATAAATTACCAATTCCTGTACTTGATGGTTTGCTAACATCAATTAACGATACAAGCTGCTTACGTATTTGCTTATATAACTTCTATCGTATCGCTGATGAAAACTTATTAACTGGTTATAGTGCTTTTAACACTGCATCCTCTTATAACATTTATATCATCGATGGCGACCGTCCAATTATGGACTTCACTAACGGTCGTCCTAATAGACAAGCAGAAATTGATAAATTAATGGGCTTCTACCGTGTTCTTGATGAAGCCAAAGCTAATGGTGTTATCGTTGGTAGTGACTTTGATTATTCCAAGATGAATCAAGGTGACTTCTTAAATAAGATGAAAGAGGCCATTATTGACTTCAATAGTTCTTATGTCTTCCATCGTTCTGGCTCAGGTAAAGTTAATAGTCTAACTACCTTCCAAGGTTTATTTAATTCCATGCTTTCACAAAGTAGTGTGAAGGATGTCATCTATTTAGGTGAAAAATCCCCTAAAGACGCTAACGCCACAAATTACACAACTAAAGAAGGTAAGATTGAATATCTTGTCACATCCACCTTCTTAACTGATAAGCAAATTAATGATGGTGCTTATAACTTTAATGAACAAAGAAATAAACAAGTTAATGAAATTAATACTCTCATGGACTGTGTTGATTCCTTATATTCCTTAAAAGATAAAGATGGTAACGCCACAACCGCCATTAATCAAGCGGATATGAACAATAACGATAATATCGATATTATTGAAACATTGTTCAATAGACTCAATAATTCCAGCTTACTATATGACTGCTTGCCTAACTCTATCTACAACATCTTTGTTGAAAACAATCAGTTAAACATCAGTAATGGTGGTCAATCTGTTGAATTTAATAGAGTGGACCCATTCTATCATTACTATTTCAATGACACTGTGAAGAGAAGCAGTGTGGACTACACCGCTAGATACTTATCTACTGATATCTCTAGCATCATTTCCTTATTAACTGATTATCAAGAATTCAATAATCAACTTAATGGTAAAGAAATGTCTGATCCAACAGTTTTAAAGACCTTAACCGGTACTGGTGGTGCCTTAAAGAGTGTTCTTTATGATATGCATGATTCTAACTTATTCCATACTCCGGCTAGAAATATCGATGGTGCTTCTTATTACACCAATAAATTTGATAACGGTTATACCTTATTTGAAGAATTAGTAAGCAAGATTTGTTCATTCGTTAAATTAGATGACTTTGCTTATGATAATACCTATGAACTTGATGTATCTACCTATGGTAGTGCCTCCGCTAAATTAACCGCTCGTATTAAAGAAATCACTAAAGCGGATGATACAGGTATCTCCTCTAATGTCTATCACACCGAACAAGGTTCAGCTTGGTATCAAGAAATTGATTCCATTATGAATCTTGCTAATACCGCTGCGGATATGGGTAGTGGTTCATCTTTAGATGTCTCTAGTTTTGAACTTGATAAATTATCACCAACACAAATTAAGAATATGTTAACCGCAGTTAATAGTTCCGATATCCTTGCGGATGCTTTACCAAAATTCATCAAAGATGGTTTTGCTTCTATTAACTTAGGTACATTAACTTCTTATAACGATGTTAATTATGCCTATTATCGTTTAGGTCAAGTCGTTTATGGTGGTGCAACCGCTACATCCCCAGAAGGCAGTGAAATCGATAACATCTATCAAGTGATGAACATTCTTTATAACGAAGGTACTGAGACTTATCACACAAATATGAATAATATGACTGACTTTGCTAAAGGCACCGATGGTGAAGCTAAGGTCACTGGCTTATTGAAATTTATTTATAAGTCACATATCTTTAACACTTCACAAAGTGGTACTTATAAACAATATAACGTTGTTGAAGGTCATAACGTCTCCGCTCAAGGTATTATGCTTTATAACTCCTTAGGTACTGACTTATCCGCTTATATTGCTCGAGATGCAGATAAATTAACACCTGCTAAATCAGCCTTAGATAAGATTTCTACCTTATCAACAATCGTCCATATGGAAAACTATTTTGATAGTGAAAATGACATCACATATCAAATCGAAGCCAAAGGCTTAAAGACACTCGTTGATTTAACGGATGGTCAAATCGATGCCTCAACATTTAACGATAATAACGTTAACACAATTAAGTCTAAGAAAGGCTTAATCTTAGGTATCGTTGAAAGTGCTTATAACGCCACTAATGAAACTGATCCAAGCCTCTATAAGCGTTCCGCTATTACAAGTGAATTTATCTCAGGCTTATTTAATAACATCTTAGAAAATCAATACACTAAACTTGATACTAAGCCAACTTATCAATATGTGACATTTAGCTTTGGTAATGATGATGCTTCTTCGTTAACACTAGATGATTATAGTGAACTTAACATCATTGAAAGAAATGGTTTAGAAGGTATGCTTGATGCTCTTGATTATATCGGCGCAGGTGCCACTCCAAGCTCAATGCAAGCAAACCGCGAACAAATCAGAATTAAGTTTGCGATGATGGGTGAAGAGCCAGGTAAGAATGCTCATATGGCCCAAGCCTTATATCTCACTGAAGCACATCAGTACCTAAAGGCTTTACGTAATCCTATGATTACTAACGCTGGTGAACAATTTGTTCCAGTTGATGAAACAAGCAAAGATCCAAGCGTTTCTAATAACATTTATAGCAATACTTTCTGCTTTAAAGAATACGGCGAAAGAATCGCTAACTTCCTTGATGGAGCGACAATTATTATTTAATTATGGCTAGCACTGTTAAGGAACAACACATTAATCAAATCGAAGTAATGAAAAGCAAATTTATTGCCTATTTACTTCCCTTAGATAACGAAGAGAACTTTAAGCCAATCTTGGCCGCTCTTCGAAAAGAACACAAAAAGGCGCGTCATATCGTATATGCGTATCGCGTCGGTATGAAAAGTAAATCTTGTGATGATGGGGAACCTAAAGGTACCGCTGGTCATCCATTATTAGACTTACTTTACAAAAAAGACATTAACAATGTCGCCTTATTAGTGGTCAGGTATTTTGGAGGCACACTTCTTGGTGCTTCTAGATTACTTAGAACCTACTTACAAGCGGGTGTTGATGTCATCAATAGTAGCGAGTTAATCGCTTTATAGAAAGGTAACAGCATTATGGCAAATTGTGATGGTAACTGCGAACACTGTAGCGTTGAAGGCTGTGGTGAACGTATTGTTAAAAGCAAACCAAACGAATTTTCAAACATCAAAAGAATCATTGGTGTTTTATCTGGTAAAGGTGGGGTCGGTAAATCATTTGTCACCTCATCTATCGCCGCTTATTTAAATAGAAACGGCTTCAAAGTCGGTATCTTAGACGCTGATATCACTGGTCCAAGTATTCCTAAAGCCTTTGGGGTGAAGGAAAAAGCCTATGGTGAAAATGGATTAATCTATCCATGCAAAACCGCAGGTGGCATTGAAGTGATGAGTGCGAATCTTCTTTTAGAAGATGAAAAAGAACCAATCATCTGGAGAGGACCATTATTAGGAAATCTCGTTAAACAGTTCTTTGAACAAGTGATGTGGGGCGAATTAGATGTTTTATTAATCGATATGCCTCCAGGCACAGGTGATGTGGCTTTAACCACATTCCAAAGCCTTCCAATCGATGATTTAATCATCGTCACATCTCCACAAGACTTAGTCTCATTAATCGTCACTAAAGCCATCAAGATGGCGGAAATGATGAACATCCATGTTTTAGGTGTCGTGGAAAATATGTCATATCTCGTCTGTCCAAAATGTGAAGAAAAGATTCCATTATTTGGGGAATCTCATTTAGAAGAATTCGCTAAAGAAATGAAATTTAATATTTTAGGTAAATTACCACTTGATAGTGATAACACCGCTTTAATGGATAAGGGTGAAATTGAAAAGATTTCCCTTCCAGAAATGCAAAGCATTATCGATGCAATTAAAGGAGAGTAATTATGTTAGAGTTAGATTCACGTCGTAAAAAACTATTTGATCAAATGAAAGACAATAGTGTGGCAGTCTTCTTTTCTGGTGTTAGTAAAATCGCTAGTGAAGATGAAGCTTTACCATTTGTCGTTAATAAAAACTTCTTTTACCTTACAGGTATTAAACAAGAACACAGTGCGCTTATGCTCATCAAAACATTAGGCGAAAGAAAAGCCTATTTGTTCATTGATCCATATAGTGAACTTAAAGAAAAATGGACTGGTAAACGTTTAACTCCAGAAGCCGCGAGCTTAATAAGTGGTCTTAAAAACGTTTATACATCCGATAATTTAGAAACTATGCTCAATTTAGCCATTACAAAACAACAATATGGAGAAATTGATTGTCTATATTTAGATTTAACTTCCCCAGAACAAAAACTTAAAGATGGGATGTTTATGAATGATTTAATGGTCAAGTTACAACTTGATTATCAAAAAGAAATCGTTGATAGCTATCCAATCTTAAGAGATTTAAGAATGGTTAAATCATCTGAAGAAATTGAAAACATGGTCAAAGCCATTGAAAAAACAAATAACGGCATTGCCTACGCGATTAGCAAATTAAAAGTGGGTATGAAAGAACATGAACTCGCTGATTATTTTGAATTATATGGTCGTTTACACGATAGAAGTGGTTTAGCATTCGATACCATTATCGCCTCAGGCAAAAACGCGACATGCTTACATTATCCATCTCAAAACGATACTGTGAGAGAAAACGACTTAATCCTATTTGACTTAGGTTATGAACATAACGGCTATAGTGCGGATATTTCTCGCACTTTCCCAGTGAATGGCAAGTTTGAAGGCGTACAAGCTAAAATCTATGAAGCCGTGTTAAACTGTAATAAAGCCGTTATTCAAATGATTAAACCAGGCTTAACCATTAAAGACTTACAAGAATTCGCTACCGAATACTTAAGAAAACAATGTATCAATTCTGGTTTAATGGATATGAATGATGATATCCGTAATTATTATTACCATAATGTCTCCCATCACCTTGGTTTAGATACACATGATATCTCTTTAAGAGAAAAGCCATTACAAAATGGTAATGTCATCACTGTTGAACCAGGTTTATATTTCGCTAAATACGGTGTCGGTGTCCGTATTGAAGATGATGTTTTAGTCAGTGATAATGGCTCCATCGTCTTAAGTAAAAACATCGTTAAAGAAATGGATGAAGTCGAAAGACTCATGGCCACAAGAGGTTAAAAAGATGAAGTACATTTTAGCAATTGATCAAGGCACAACAAGTTCAAGAGCAATTCTTTTTGATAATACTGGTAAACCAATCCAAATTGCCCAAAGAGAAGTAACTTGTTTATTCCCACATTCTGGCTGGGTAGAAGCGGATGCATTAGCCATCTGGGTTTCAGTCATGGATGTCATTAATGAAGTCTTGATTAAAGCTAATATGACTATTGATGATGTCGCCACTATTGGCTTAACAAACCAAAGAGAAACCACAGTGGTGTGGTCAAAGAAAACTGGTATGCCAGTCTATAACGCCATTGTGTGGCAGTCCAGACAATCCGCAGATATTTGCGATAAGTTTTCTGAAGAAAAAGAACTAATCCATCAAAAGACTGGCTTAATTATTAATCCATATTTCTCCGCTTCTAAAGTGAGATTCATTTTAGATCATCTTGAAAATGGTCAAGAACGCGCTGAGTCTGGTGAATTATTATTCGGCACAATTGATTCATGGATTATTTATAAGTCACATATCTTTAACACTTCACAAAGTGGTACTTATAAACAATATAACGTTGTTGAAGGCCATAACGTCTCCGCTCAAGGTATTATGCTTTATAACTCCTTAGGCACTGACTTATCCGCTTATATTGCTCGAGATGCAGAT
>JAEEGG010028434.1_pt1 | contig 10516 bp, 5 predicted proteins | sample 9134161 | NCBI WGS metagenome assembly JAEEGG01 (sample SAMN16246543, study PRJNA631951) | gut metagenome | biome: gut microbiome; feature: rumen; material: CR-attached | host: Bos | place: Iran: Karaj | collected 2018-10 | reverse complement strand
TCCCAGATCACGCTACAGCAGCGCAGAATTCGGTTCGGCGTTCAATGTCACCGTCAATCAAGACAAAGGCTTCAAGCTAAATCTTTGTTCGACAGGCGATTACGGCTATTATGACATGCCAGTCAAGAAGACCCGTGCGATTTTCCTTAACACTTCCGACGACGGTTATTATGGCTATTCCATCGCGCAGTTGAATTTCTTTGTCAACGCCTTGACGACGCTTCCCGAAAATTGGACAGCCGTCGTCATGCAACATTTCTGCATCCAGATTTCCATCGGCCATTGGAAAAGCTTCCCCGACACGAAAGCGAAACGGCAGGAAATCACCATCAAGATCATGGAGGATTTCGTTGCCAAGAAATCTGGCGAAATGGAAGGTATCAAATGGGACTTTTCGACAGGTAGCAAACGTTGGCTGGCAGGATGTCTCTGCGGCGACTCCCATTTTGACAACTACCTGAAATCCAACGGTGTGGATTATATCATTTCTCAAGGCTACGGCGGTATTCGTGACGCCGATATGATTCCCGGTGCCTACAAAACAGCCCCCTTCGCCCGCGACAAGCAGATGCTCGTCGATTTCGTCGCCATCAAGCCCGCCAAGCATGAAGTGAAGCTCTTCCGCATCGGCATGGGCGGCCCTGAACGCGACCGCGGCTATTCTTATAACGCATAGTCACTTTTATCAATTCTATTGCTTTAATCCCTTTCAAAGGAAATATCATGGATAGACGTGAATTCATCAAGACATGTGCCGCCGGAGCGGCAGTAGCCACCGCCCTTCCCCTCGTTGCGCAGGACGCCAAGCCGCAACCGCCTGACTACAAGCAGTTTCTCCCCCTCCGTAGCCGCATCGCGATTCCAGACTGGGCGAAAAAGGAAATCGCCGCCACGCTTGCACGGTACAACGCATGGAAAGGCGACGACATGACCGTCGCCTTCCCGCTTGTGACGGACGTCCATTGCCGGCCGCACACCCTTCCCTCTGATTTATCAAATTTCACCGATCCGAAGATGCATCTTTTCTTTGCACAACAGGCTGGAGAAGAAGCAAATGCAGATTTCATCGCCGATCTTGGAGACATTGATCTCGACTTCGCGTTTGAGACAACCGCAGACGGCAAGAAGAAGATCCGCCCATACAAACCGGAAGAATTCATGAGCCGCGTCGCCGTCCAGCAAGCCATTTATTCAGAAAGCAAACTGCCCGTCCTGTGCGCCGTCGGCAACCACGACCATGCGTTTAACCGCTTCACAAGCGCGCAGTTCGGCAAGGCCTTCAACGTCACGATCAACCAAGGCAAAGATTTCAAGATAACTCTTTGCCCGACAGGCGACTACGGTTACTATGACATGCCCGGGAAAAAGGCCCGCGCCATTTTCCTGAACACCTCCGACGACGGCTATTACGGCTATTCCATCGCGCAGTTGGAATTCATCGTCAACGCCTTGGCGAGCATGCAGGAGAACTGGACGGCCGTCATCATGCAGCACTTCTGCATCCAGCATGAAATCGGCCATTGGGCCACCAGCATCCCGCATGTCCGCGCCAAACGGCAGGACATCGTCATCCGCATCATGGAGGACTTCGTCGCCCATCGGAAAGGCGAACTCGAAGGCGTCAAATGGAATTTCGAAAATGGCGGCAAGCGTTGGCTGGCAGGTTGTCTCGCAGGCGATTCGCATATCGACAACTATCTGAAATGCAACGGCGTCGATTATATCATCTCGCAAGGCTACGGCCCGATGGCGGCTTTCAATGTGATTCCGGGAGCCCATCTGACCACCTTCGACAGCAGCAAGCAGATGCTCATCGACTTCGTGGCCATCAAGCCCGCCAAGCATGAAGTGAAAATCTTCCGTCTTGGCGCTGGCGGCGCGGAACGCGACAGAGGCTACCTTTATAGTAAGTAGTGGTTGGGAGGGCTGCGCTCCTGCGCGGCCGGAAGTTAGCGGGTAGTCATAAGCTAAGCGATATAGACTCGCGTCACACGAGAGGAAATGTCGCAGACGATTTCGTATCCGATCGTGCCCAGCTCCTCCGCCATGTCATCCGCCGTGTAGGTGTCGCGATTCAACAGGACGGCTTCGTCGCCAAGCATCACGTTTGGAATGTCCGTCACATCGACGAGCATCTGGTCCATGCAGACGCGTCCGACAATCGGCGCGGCATGGCCATGGATGAACACGCGTCCTTTGTTGGAAAGCAGGCGGTTGTAGCCATCGGCGTAGCCAGTCGGCAACGTGGCCACCGCCATGTCCTTTTCGACGCGGAAAGACCGTCCGTAACCGATCGTCTCCCCTGCATGGACGTGTTTCACCATGGAGACGACCGTCTTCCATTCCAAAACAGGCTTGATGCCTTGCGGCAATTTATTAAGATAGTCTGGCTTCAGACCGTAGAGGATGATGCCCAATCGGACAAGATGGCTCGCCGTACAATCGTGCCACAGTCCGCCTGCGGAATTGAGGCAATGGACATATGGCAGATGCAAGTCCGCAACCCGCTCCGCGACAGCCGTGAACAGCTCCTCCTGCCGTTTCGTGAACGCACGGCAGGATTCCGTGTCCGTATCCGCGACGCACAGATGCGTGAACAGCCCCGTCAGTTCGAAGTCGTTGGCGTACTGACGGATGGCGCGTTCGCAGTCTTCCGGCTTCTCCGCATCCAGCCCGATACGGTTCATGCCCGTGTCCAAAGCGGCCTGCACTTTCACGCGAAGCCCGCATTTGCGCAGTTCCGCCGCATATGCTTCATCGACAATCGCCTGCGTGATATCATGTTCGAGAAGCCGTCCCGCCTGATCGCACGGCGTATAGCCCAGAATCAGAATCTGGCCTTCCACGCCAGCCTCCCGGAGGCGGATCGCCTCTTCGATGTTCGACACGGCGAAATGACGGATTCCACACTCCTGCAACGTCTTCGAGACCTGCACATCGCCATGGCCATAGGCGTTCGCCTTCACGACCGCCATGATCTCATGCGACGATCGCAGGCTTTCACGATACAGGCGGATGTTTTCCTTCAACACCTGAAGATCCACTTCCACCCAGCAGCGTCTCACGAAATTCATTCCATTATCCATAATCACTCAAGCTTTGAGTCTCACGAAGTTCCAAGAGCTTTAGAAGAACTTATTCTTCAATGGCCGTAATACCGACCAGCACAGGCTGCACTTTGTCATGGTCGCTGACGAAATCGATTGCACGAACGGCCAGTTCAGGCTTCGGATTCCACCATGTGTAGGCGACCAGCGAGACCATCGTCCCGTCGTTCGCGCGGCGCCGCCATGCGATCGGCGCACGGCTGCCGCCGAACTGCGTATTCCAGTCGGATATCGCAATGCCCCATTTCAGAGGCACTTCCACCGTGCTTCCATCGTCATAGTGGACGACATAATGAGCCGGCAGCTTCGGATTGAGCCCCTCATCATAGAGCTCACGCTGAGGCCTCGGCTGGCGGCTCGTCGTCTGCAAAAACGCCAGACCTGCGACCTTTCCGCCGACGGGAATCTGCCATGCGGCATCCGGATATCCGTCGCCGTTCTTCAAAGACAGCGCGACTGCCGCCTCACGCCCTTCGGCAATCTCGAACGGGATTCCGCCGAACCAGCCGAGCCCACGCTGGACAGAAGAGACATCGTAATCGGAACGCAATCCAAGCCAGCCATTTGTGCTGTCGCCACGCAACGACATGTTGCACCACGGGCCGATGGCGACGGGACGGCACTTCTTGGGCTGCCGCGCCTCCGCGCCGTCGTACAATTTACGGAACATGTCCATCACATCGTAGCCTATCGCGGCGGGCGACGCGTCGTTGCGCGTCCAGCTGCGTTCACCGGCCAGCATGAATCCGGCCATCAGCTGATGGCTTTCGCGGATGTTCGAAATCGAATACCACGTCGTGCCGCCGAAACCGAGGACGTCCTGCTTGAATGTCTCGGTCAGGAAGTTCGTGATGTTCAACGGATAATACCATCCGCTCGTGATCACGTCGAAGCCCTGTTTCTTGAAGAATTCCACAGACGGATATTTGTCGCCTTCGCCATAGTGCCAGTCGAAGATCACCACGTCACGAGGAATCTTCGGCAAGGCTTCCGCCGTATTGTATTTGCCCGCGCCGTTATGCTCCTTCAGCAATTGGTCGCCCCACATGCACATGCGCAACTTCTTCTTCTGCAAGAACTCGCGCAGACGGAGGATCTCCTCCGCCAGCAGTTCGCCGCAGCTCGTGCCTTTGCAGCGTTCGCAGACGCCGAACGGCTCGAAGGTGATTTCATCCAAACCGACATGGAACCATTTCGCCTGCGGATAGCATTCCAGCTGCTCTTCGATCAGATCGAAGATGATCTTGTGGATTTCCGGATGGCGCGGGCAGTAGTTCCAGTACTTTATGCGCGCATTCGCCGCTGGCTCCTTCACTTCCGCGTATTCCTTCATCTCCGGCTTCGTCAGGAAATAATTGAAATGGGAAAGGCACTGCGTCATGGGAATGACGTCGATTCCATACAGTTCAAGCAGGGCCGCCAGCATCCGATGCTGTTCCTTCGTCGCGGCGTTGGGCTTGGACAAATCCGGATGGCGATCGTATTTCAGACGATTGTCGAACTGGATGGACTGCCAGTTCATCTTCAAAGCCGCCATCAAATCGATCACCTTCTCCGCGTCCGGAACATTCGCAGTGGTTTCAGGGGCGATCACATGCCAGCCGCGATACTGCATGTCCGGCCAGTCCTGTATCTTGGCGTACAAGCGGTACAACTGGCCGTCGCTCATGCCGCACAGCTGCGCAAGCGTCTGGATCGCATACACCAAGCCGCGATGCGTCGTCGCCTCCAACGTCACCGTCTTCGCGCTGTCCAACGCGTAGGATTCGGCCTGCTGCCAATCCTTCAGCTTGTTGTAGTCGCCCCATGACGGCTTGTCCGTCAACTTCAAGACGACTGCCGCCTCCTTCGGATCGTCAACCTTTTCAATATCAACGGCGAAACGTTGACGGAAAACGCGCTGCGCCACCAACCAGGCCTTGTCCGCGCCTTCGGAAGCATAGACCTTGAGAGGAAGCTCCTCGCGGGCATAACTGGAACCGATGCGGCCTTGCTTCGGCTCGGGGACGATGCGTCCGTCCGGCTTCGCCGCGGGCGGCACGTTGATCGCACGACGGGCCTGCGTCGCCTCTTCGGCGGCGGGCACGGCGACCAGGACGAAACCGTCGCTGTTGCGGAAGAACGCCTGTTTCGTGTGGCCCCATGAGCTGTTCTCAACGAGATTCTTCAGCTTGCGGGACCGTCCGAACAGCATCCTGCATTGGCGCATCCCTTCAAAGAACGATGCGGGCAGTTCGATACGCAGCAACGCATACCAGCAGCCGCCTGCCCGGCGGAAATTCTTGTGCCATTCCGGCAGCTCGATTTTCGTCTTGTTCTTCAGATTCGTCGCATTGGAATACCAGTCGGTATAATAGCCGATGGTTTCGCCGCTCTCCACCTGTGCGTATTCCTCTCCGTCGCTCGTGACGCCGAAATGATAGGCCGCCTTGGTCTTAGGATCCTCCAGGAAGAACTCGATGATGTCATTGTTCCAGCTTTGGACACCGTTGACCACTTCGTCAAACTGCGTCTCCTCGCAACGGTACAGGATGCACAACGTCTTGCCGTACAAGCCGAAACGCACATCCGTCGCCGCCTTTGGCGCGGCATACTTGGAGGTCAGCAGCGTGAACGGGCCGGATTCGTTCGCGTCCTGCCATTCCGCGGCATCCCAGTCCAGCTTGTTCTCCGGATTCGCGGACAGCCGTTTCAGCACGCACTGCGGAGCGCCGCTCATATGCTTCAGCGACACATCGCGGAAACACGCGTCCCCCTTGTTGCCGCCGGCGATCAGCGAAATCTTGAAATGTGTCGCGTTCGGCTCCGCCTCGAAACGATAGTGAAGCTGCTGCCAGAAATCCGTGACAGCTGGCGGCGCAAGCAACTTGGATGAATAAGTTCCGTCCGGACGGAAGCCATAGATCATCACCTGCGGGGCGCCCTGCCCCTTCACCCACGCGCTGAAATCATATGTCCCGCCTGCTTCCACGTTGTTCACGTTCTGTGAGATGCGGAAATATAAATTGTCCATGGCGGACTGGCGGCGAAGACGGACCATGCCGACGTTCTTCTCCTGCATGACTTCAAATGTCCCGCCGACGCTTGCAGGCGTATCATTGAACCATCCAGAAGGGATCCCCAGCTGATCGCCCGGCCCCTTGAAACGTCCATTGTGGATCTCTTCGGCCGAAGCCGTGAACGCCGTCGCGCAGGCCATCATGAAAACCAACATCCGTTGCATGTTCATCTGTCGCTCCTTTTTTATTTTCTGCAAATCCTTTGATTTCAATTCTTACGGGTGCGCTATGCGAATGGGCACGGCCACACCGGCACGCAGGCCGTCCGGAAGCGTGAGCTCGTACTCCTGCCCACGGAAGATGAAACTCATCGTCTTGACAAGATGCGTCGGATCCGCCAAATACATCATGTCTTTCTCCAAAATAAACACGCAGGGCGTATTCGTTTCAAAGTCACCCACCTTGCCGGCCTTGTGGAACACCGCGCAGATCGCCCCGTCGGCGAATTCCACCGCCTGCAAGTCCGTTGTATTGCTGATGATGCGGCTCAACGGCCTCAAGCCGGTGAACCGCTCGCGCTCCACGCACGGGCGGATTTCAACCGCGTATGTCTTGTCGCGGCAGCCCGTCCCATGGGAAATGCCGATGCTCAGCATATCCGTCGCCATGTCTTGCGTCGATGGCGCCTTTGCGACTTTCGCCAGCATCCCGTTGCCAAGAAACGCGACGCCGCCATGCCAGATTCCGCCCGTCCGTTCCACAAAATCGCCTGCCAGCCGCCGTTGCTCAACGGTCGTCTCCACAGGATACGGCGATTCGGAAGTTATGACCGCCTATAGGCAGACAATCGCGCCCGGCGCGAAGAAATACGCCTTCAAAGCCTGCACGCCATCGACGTTCTGGCTGTAGATCGCGGACAGATGCAATCCGCTGGAAACGGCCCCCGTGAAATCGCATTCGCCGGCCCAGCGGTTCGGCTTGTCAAACGTCGCCTGATACTGGACAGGGGCGCCGGACTCGCCTGCCTGGCCTTGCGTATAGACCGGAGAATCCGGCAGTGTCGTGCCCGGAAGCCGCGTCCATTTCCATTTGTCCGGAACATCCTTGTATTCATCGCCTGACATCAGCAAAAGCAACGTGCCGTCCGAAAAATACCGCCCCAGCTGGCGTTCCCGCACAAGATCATCCGCCACGGGACGCGTACGTTTCGATGTCATCTGCAACGAAACATAATAATTCGGCTGCCGCACGACCACGCAATCAGCCAGCCAATAGACGCGCGCCCCCACAAAGGCGTTTTCGCCGCCCAGTTCGTTGCCCATCAGCACCGTCTGGTAGCCGCGGCGGTAGTCTTCGTCGAACTCAGCCAGCGTCCGAAGGGAGGCGACCGCCTTGTTAGACGCGACGGCACGGCTCTCTTCGTCGAACATGCCGCCCATGGCATGAAGATCCATCCGGCCTTTCCACAAAAACCACGCCATGCCGTCCAAGGCCAGCCGTCGCAACGCGTTCATCTGATAATCTTTAAGATCAAAGGACGTCCCTTTGACAAGCTGCGCGAATGACAAGCCGCCCTCCAGGCATTTCACGCCGTTGACCCCAAGCTGGTTCTGCTGGATCATCTCATACGCATTGTAGCTGCCGTCATCCTGAAGACCGATTTTGTTGAGAGGTGCGATTTTCAAATCAACGGTCAGATAACTGGCGGCCTCGCGCATCTGCCGGGAATCACGATCCAGCAAGCTGCGGATGAAAACAATCTCCGGATCGTCCTTCAGCGCCGTGCGGCTCAGCGGCGACATGAGCGCCATCCGTCCGTCCTGCGTCTGCTGCAGCAACGGAAACGCCAATATCAGCACGTCTTTGGCGCGGCGTGGCACGCCAATCTGCCCCCACCATGTGTTCAACGGCCATGGCTTGACACGATGCCAGAAAATGACGCTCTTGTAGATGCGTTCCCCAAGCTCGCGGCTGCGGCGGTTGTACGACTGCGGGGCGGCCCACGCCCACGCCATGGCGTTCAGATATTCCCAATGGCGGATGCCGTCCCATTTGTCGCCGTCGCCCACTTCGTCGAACTCCACATCCGCAAAGGAGCCGTCTTTCCGCCATGCCGCCATCGCCTTCGGAAACTGCGGCGCATAGGCCGACGCGGCCGCCAAGGCCCTTTGTTGAAGGCGACTCAAGATGACGGATTGGTCGTCGCCATAAACGGCGACGGCCAAGGCAAGGCAGATCAATATGTTACGGAACAACACGTTTTTGTTTCCTTTCTGGGACGACGACTCTCTATTATTTACTACTATATAATATAGCCGCACAAAGTCATCCTGTCCTACCAAAAGAAAGAAGAGAAACAATCTTTCTGGCATTCCATACGGGCGGAAAGCGAAAAAACTCCGAAGTAATGACTTGACTTCCAGTATCATTCAAGTAATGTTAGAAAAATGACATTTTCATACAATAGGAAAAAACACATCAAAGGAACGACACTATGAAAATCAAGTACGCCATGATCGGTTTCGGCGGCATTGCGGAAAACCGCATCGCCAAGGAAGGTTTCGGATGCGACAAGACGCGTTTCGCGGGACATCCCCTCGCTGAACTCGTCTGCGTCACGGATATGAATCCGGCCCGTCAAAAGGCCGCCAAAGCCCTTGGGCTTAAATGGGCCGCAAGCATCGATGACATTCTGGCGGACAAAAGCATAGACGCCGTCTATATCGCGACGAACAACGCCAGCCACGCCGAACTGGCGATCCGCGCCTTGAAGGCGAGAAAGCACGTCATGGTCGAAAAACCCATGGCCACCTCCTCGGAGGACGCCCGGCAGATGAACATGCTCGCCCGGCAGTACAAGCTCAGCCTCACCGTTGACCACATGATGGTTTACAACGGCTACAACCAGTTGGCGCGCAAGTATGTGAAGGCGGGGAAACTCGGCGTCGTCAACGACTCCTGCTTCCACATGGAATTCCTCTACGGCGCCACGCCGGAGGAAGCCGCCACATGGCGTTGCAACGATGTCCAGGAGATGGGCGGCCCCATCGGCGACGTCGCCAGCCACTGCCTCTACATGGCGGAATTCATGTTCGACAGCCCCGTCCGTAAAGTCCAGTGCGTCTATCTTCCCAAGACATTGTCCATCAAGGCCGAAGACGGCGCCTACATTCATTTTGAATTGCTGAATGGAATGAGCGGCTCCATCAAGGTGGCCTTCAGCGAACCGCGCGGCGGCCTCGTCGGCACGCTGTCCAATCTCGGCTATGAAATCTATGGCGACAAAGGCGTCCTGCGCTGCTACGGCGGCCTCTTCCAGCTTTCCGGCCGGGATGACGAACCGTACGGCATCCGCCTGGAGGCGGACTTTGGACGCGACGGTGTCAAGACGTTGCATCCGCGCAAGTTGGAGAACATCTACCAGCAGATCATCGCGAAACACGCCCAGTCCATCATCGACGGCAAGCCCATCGACGCAGAGGACGGCTACCGCAATCTGCGGGCCTGCCGCCTCATGCACAAATCCGCCATGAAGGGAGGGCAGCCGTTCCTCATCCGCTGACGCGCAAGACGTTTTTCCGCCCAACGAACCATGCCTTTCAAACACGCAAAACAATTGAAATGCGCATGGTGAAATGGTATATTATTTATGGAAAAACTTCTTAATCAATCTAAAAAAACACCACAAATTATCATGAACATCACCAAAGACATTCGGTACATCGGCGTCAACGACCACGAAATCGACCTTTTTGAAGGCCAGTACATCGTCCCCAACGGCATGGCCTACAACTCATACGCCATCATCGATGGCAAGACCGCCGTCATCGATACGGTTGACGTTCGCTTCCGCGACGAATGGTTCGGCAACATCAAATCCGTTCTCGGTGGAAAAGCCCCTGATTATCTGGTCGTCCACCACATGGAACCAGACCACGCAGGCAATATCGCCGCCTTCATGAACGCCTATACGACGACGACCATCGTCTCCTCCGCCAAGGCCTTCGCGATGATGCAGAACTTCTTCGGAACGGACTATGCGGACCGCCGCATCGTCGTCACCGAAGGCGACACGCTCTCACTTGGCGAACATACGCTCACCTTCGTAACCGCTCCCATGGTCCACTGGCCGGAAGTCATCGTCTCCTATGATTCAAAGGACAAAGTGCTCTTCTCCGCTGATGGATTCGGTAAATTCGGTGCCAACGATGTCGAAGATCCGGAAGGCTGGGCATGCGAAGCACGCCGCTACTACATCGGCATCGTCGGAAAATACGGTGCGCAAGTCCAGTCGCTCCTCAAGAAAGCCGCGAAGCTTGACATCGCCATTATCTGCCCGACACATGGTCCTGTTCTGACGGAAAATCTCGGCTACTATCTGGACCTCTACAACACATGGTCGTCCTACGG
>JAEEGG010028431.1_pt1 | contig 10516 bp, 10 predicted proteins | sample 9134161 | NCBI WGS metagenome assembly JAEEGG01 (sample SAMN16246543, study PRJNA631951) | gut metagenome | biome: gut microbiome; feature: rumen; material: CR-attached | host: Bos | place: Iran: Karaj | collected 2018-10 | reverse complement strand
AAGGCGCGGATGTTGACCGCGGCCGCGGCGATGGCGCGCTTGACTTCTCCACGGACTTGGGCTTCCGCCTGGGCGAATTCCGCTTCGCTCACTTCCAGGCTGTCCAGGGAGACGCCGTCGATCTCCTGCGAAAGCGCCCGAAGGGCCTGGTCGCCCTGGGTCCGGACACGCTCCAGGATGGCCGCCACGCGCTCCCGGACGACGGGATTGTCATCCGCCGGCCGCTCGCAGAGGCCGTTCCATTCTTCCCGGGAAGGGTTGATAATCAATTGCATAGACTTTCGCTACAGGATGATCTTGTCAATGTCGAGGACCAGGATGCCCTCGGCGCCGATGGCCTTGAGGGCGCGCACCTTGTCCCAGAGGCTGGCCGTGTCCACGACCGAATGCAGGGAGCACCAGCCTTCTTCCGCCAGGGGAAGGACGGTCGGGCTGCGCATGGCGGGCAGGATCTGCAGGGCCTGGGGCAGGGAGGCCTTCGGCAGGTTCATCAGCAAGTATTTCTTGCCGCGGCTGATCCGGGCCGACTCGAGGCGGAAGAGCATTTCGTCCAGGATGGCCTGGTCTTCAGGGCTGAGGCAGCCGTTGCTGATCAGGACGGCTTCCGACTCGAAGACGCGCTCGACTTCCTTGAGGCCGTTGGAGACCAGGGTGCCACCGGAGGAGACGATATCGAAGATGGCGTCGGCGATGCCGGCCGCCGGGGCGATCTCGACCGAACCGGTGATGACTTCGATGCGGGCGTTTATACCCTTGTCATCCAGGTATTTGCGCAAGATGTTGGGGTAGGAGGTGGCGATGCGCTTGCCCTCGAACCAGGACGGCCCCTCGTAAGCCTCCGCCTTGGGGATGGCCAGGGAGATACGGCAGCCGCCGAAGCCGAGCTTCTCAACGATTTGCACGTCGTGGCCCTTTTCTTCGACTTCGTTGAGGCCGACGATGCCGAGCTGGGCGGTGCCGGAAGCGACCACGGCGGGGATGTCGTCATCTCGCATATAGAGCAGCTCGATGGGAAAATTGGAGGAAGGGGAGAGGAACTTCCGCTTGGAGTCATCGACGTCGATGCCGAGCTCGCGCAGCATGGCGGAGCTGTCCTCGTTGAGCCTTCCCTTGGCTTGAATGGCAATGCGTAACATACCTGTCAGGTTTCAATAAAAAAAGCCTACCCATCGGGTAAGCCTGCAGTTTTCAATCATACTATGATATACACGGAACGCCTACCCTATCTTTGTGAGATACGGTGGTGATGGTGGTACATATCGTTCCTTTTCGCAGTCATAGCTGCAGCAAATATAGAAAAAAAACTAAAATCGTCCTATTTTTTTTCGTAAATTGGGAGAAATTCGGATTTGGAATGAGAAAACTGTATCTGGCTTTCCTGCTTGCGCTGCTCCTTACGCCGGCGTTGCGTGCGGACGAAGGGATGTGGCTGCCCTCGCTGATCAGCGGGCGTATCGCCGACATGCAGGCCAAGGGCTTCAAACTCAGCGCGGAAGATATCTACAGCGTCAACCAGGCTTCGCTCAAGGATGCGGTCGTCCTTTTCGGCGGCGGCTGCACGGGCGAACTCGTTTCGCCGGAAGGACTGCTGCTGACCAACCACCATTGCGGCTACTATCATATCGGTCGTCACAGCAGCGTCGAGCACGACTACCTGAAAGACGGTTTCTGGGCGATGACGCGGGATGCGGAGCTGCCTTGCCCGGGACTGACGGTCAGTTTCCTGGAGCGGATGGAGGACGTGACGGCCGCCGTGCTGCGGGACGTTCCGGATGATGCCGTTCCGGCCTGGCGCGACTCGGTGGTCCAGGCCAGAAGCGCGGCGCTGATCCAGGAAGCCTGTGCGGGTGGGCGGATGCAGGCTTCGGTGGAACCGCTGTATTACGGAAACCAGTATTTCCTATTTGTTTATAAGGTCTACCGCGACATCCGGCTGGTCGGCGCCCCGCCGAGTTCGATCGGCAAGTTCGGGGGCGATACGGACAACTGGATGTGGCCGCGGCACACAGGGGATTTCTCGATGTTCCGCATCTATGCCGACGCATCCAATGAGCCGGCGGACTATGCCGCTTCCAACGTCCCTTTCCGGCCGCGGAAGTTCTTCAAGATCTCGACGGCGGGCGTGAAGGAAGGGGACTTCACCTTCATCTACGGCAACCCGGGTTCCACCCAGGAATATATTACGGGCGAGGCGGTCCGTTGGATAGGGGAGGTGGCGGATCCCGAGCGGATTGCGCTGCGCGACCTGCGGCTCGACATCATCAAGTCCTACATGGCGCAGAGCCAGGAAATGCGGATCCGCTACAGTTCCCGCGCGGCATCGGTCTCCAACGCCTGGAAGAAATGGCAGGGGGAGAGCCTGGGCATCCGCCGGATGAATACGGTAGCCTCCAAGAAGGCCTACGAGGATCGTTTCCGGAAGTGGGCCGCGGCGACGGGGTATGCCGATGTGGTCGATCGCATCGATTCGCTGCTGCGGCTGCAGGAGCCGTATGACTTTGCGCGTTTTTACTACCAGGAGACGGCTTCGCAACTGGAACTGCCGAAGTTCGCATCGTCGGTGGTGAAACTCCTGACGGACTCGCCGGACAAGGTGCAGCCATCGGCGGAGAGTTTTTTCCGGAATTATACCTTGTCGATGGACAAAGATACCTTCATTGCGATGATGGAGATGTTTGAACGGCGTGTGCCAGAGGAGTTTAAGCTGGCTTATTTCAAGGATAGGATGGCGGAGTACGGGTCCGTTCCGGCCTGGGCGGACGCTTTCTTCGCCGAGTCCGTTTTCGCCGACCCGGCACGCGTGGCGGCCTTGAAGAAGAAGGATCTGACGGCCTTGAAAAAGGATCCTGCCTACGCGTTCGACCGGGCGTTCGCCCAGTGGTACAACCGGGACGTGCTGCCGGAGTACCTTCGGCTCGCCTCGGAGATCCGCCTGCTTCAGCGGGATTACATGCGGGGCCAGATGATGATGGGCGGCGACCGGGATTTCTATCCGGACGCCAACCTGACGCTGCGGGTAGCCTATGGGCACGTGGAAGGGTATTCGCCGTCCGACGGAGTCTGTTACACGCCGGTTTCGACCCTGAAGGGCGTGATCGAAAAGGACAATCCTGAGATTTTCGACTATGATATCCCCCAGTCGCTGCGGGACCTGTATGCCCGGTCATTGGCGGAGGACCCCGCGGGCGTGGGAATCTCCGAGGTACCGGTGTGTTTCCTGGCGACCAACCATACGACGGGCGGCAACAGCGGCTCGCCGGTGATCAATGCCGACGGCAACCTGATCGGCATCAATTTCGACCGCGTCTGGGAGGGGACGATGAGCGACATCGTCTTCGATCCGGATTATTGCCGCAATATCTCCCTGGATATCCGCTATCTGATTTTCGTGGTGCGGGAGTTGGGGCACGCAGATCATTTGTTAGGTGAGATGACCTTTGTCAATTAATTGCTGTACAATATGAAACGTTTATTTGTTTTCTTGCTTTCTTTGTCTTTGTGCACAGCTTTGTCGGCACAGGAAGGGAAGGTGGTGACGCCCAGGACGGTCAATCCCGGGACGGTTCTGATCGATTCGCTGCAGACTGGTGTCCGGGTGACGGGGCAGCCTGCTTCCGGGCGTAATTCCGGGCGCTGGCTGTTCGGCCTGGGCGGCGGCTTGGATTATAATTCCGCGACGGGTTGGTATGTGGATATCTGTCCGGACATCGCATACCGCTGCAATGACGCCCTTTTCCTGGGCGGACGCGTTTCCTACACCTATTACGACCATACCAGCAGGATGGGTCTCATTCCGTACTCCCGCATCCATTTCGTGCCGCTGGGGAAAATGGTCACCTTGTTCGCCACCCTGGAAGCGCCGTGCTATTTCTGGTCTGATTACCTGAGTCTGGGCGCGTGGGCCCGGCCCGGTATCGGCGTCCGGGTGTCTGAAGGGGCCTATGTGATGGCTTCGTACGGGGCCTTTGGCTACACGTATGTCCGTCAAGGCGGTGTCCCGGCCTCTGGCTGGCTGTCCCGGTTGGATTCTGACACCTTGAGCCTGGGCATTTACTTCAACCTATAGATGTAACAAAAATGTTAATAGAATAAACAAATTTGTTTCATTTGCTGATTGATTGAGTGTTATCCGTGAAAAAGGTCCTGAAAATACTCTTGATTAAGATTCCGGTCGCGTTCGTCCTCCTGAGCCTGGCCCTGGTCCTTCTTTTCAAATTTCTGCCGGTTTTGGTCACTCCTTACATGGTAATCGACGCCATCGAGCACCGGGGAGACCCCGAATATCGGCTCCGTCACAAGTGGGTCCGGCTGGAACGGATCTCGCCGCAGCTGCGAATGGCTGTCGTCGCCGGAGAAGACCAGCGTTTCACCGAACACAACGGTTTCGACGTGAAGGAAGTCCGCAAGATGTGGAAGGACCATCGCGAGAAAGGCAAACGCATCCGGGGCTGCAGCACCATTTCCCAGCAGACGGCCAAGAATGTCTTCACTTTCTGCACCAATACGGCCATCCGCAAGGGCCTGGAGGCCTGGTGGACCTTTCTGATCGAGAAGATTTGGGGGAAGGAAAGGATCCTGGAAGTCTATCTGAACGTGGCGGAGATGGGATACGGCACTTTCGGGGCCGAAGCGACGGCCCGGAAGTATTTTGAAAAGCCGGCTTCCGGGTTGAGCCGCTCCGAGGCTTCTCTGATCGCCGCCTGCCTGCCCAATCCGGTCGCCTACCGGGTGGACAAGCCTTCGGATTACGTCTTGAAACGTCGGAACAGCATCTCGTCGGCCATTGGCAAACTGGCTTATCCTGAGTTTATTAAGAGCAATCAGCTGGAGAAATGATTTGGAAGGCCGGAACATACATCGGGTGTGAGCTGATGGAGCCGTATGCTTCCTTGGCTTTCACGGCCGTGCCGGTGGAAGGGGAGGTCCTGGCGCGTATGACGGGCGTTTCTTACAAGCCGGGTTCTTCGCTGCCTGCGGACCAGCTCCGCTACCTGCGGATTCCGCATTATCCCCAAATCCACGGGGACATCGTCCTGGGCGAGATGGTTTGCAATGCGGCCATCGCCGAGGATCTCCTGGCCATCTTCAAGGCCTTGTTCGACCGACATTATCCCATCGCCCGGATGCAGTTGGTCGACGATTTCGGCGGAGACGACAACGCCTCGATGCTGGCCAATAATTCCTCTTGTTTCAACGACCGTCCCAAGTCCTGGTCCCGCACCGAAAAGTCCAAGCATGCGCTGGGCCTGGCGGTGGACATCAACCCGTTCTACAACCCGCTGGTGCGCGTCCGTGGCGGCGTCGTGCGGGTTTCACCTGCCGAAAGCAGAGCTTTCGCTGACCGTACGCAAGTCTTTGATTACAAGATATCCAAGTCGGACCTTTGCTATAAGGAATTCATCGCCCGCGGCTTCCGCTGGGGCGGCTCCTGGGCAAGCAGCCAGGACTATCAGCACTTCGAGAAATAACTAGCTTTGGCGGCAGCGGGTGATGAACTCTTCCGGCGTGTAGACGGGGATAGGAGTGAAGCCGGAGAAGTGTTTCTTGTTGTGGGTGATGATGACGTCGCAGGCCGTACTCTCCGCTGTCGCAATCTGCAAGGCGTCCTCGAAGTCGGGGGAATCGGACCGGATCGCATGATAGATGACGGAGTCGCTCATGTGGGCAACCTTGCACGCTTCGAACAACTCCCTGACGCATTCTTTGGCTTTCTCTTTTCCCAATGACTTCCTGAGCACATAATGGACGTTCGCAACGGACAACACCGATAGGTATGTCCGGGAAGAAAGAGGCTGGTTCCCGATTTGCAGGATCTTCAGCGCAGCTTCCTTGCCGGGCCTGTCTTCATAATAGACGTCAAGAATGACGTTGGTATCCAGGAAAATCTTCATTTGCTCAAGATATAGGCCAGCCTGTCATCGGCGGCGATTTCTTCCGGAGTGAAAGGACGGATGCCCTTGCTCAGGGCAAGGATCTTCGGCGAGATCTCCATATCCTCGTCGATATGGGGGAACTCCGGCTCTGGCGGAGCCAGTCTCATCAGAGCCTCCTCTACCAGCGCATTGAGGCTCTTATCTTCGCTGTTTGCCTTGATTTTCAGGCGTTTGACCAAATTGGCGTCCAGGCGGAAAGCGGTCTGGACCCTCTGTGTAGCGACAGCCATATCTTTACCTTTTCGGCAAAGATAGGAAAAGTATAACAGATTTGCAAAGTGTTATACTAGATATTCGCGATGCTCATGATGTCGGCGAAGACGCCGGCGGCGGTGACGTCAGCGCCGGCTCCGTAACCCTGGATCAGCATCGGATGCAGGTGATAGCGCTCGGTGGTCAGCAGGATGATGTTGTTGGAGCCGTCCAGGACATAGAAGGAATGGCCCTCGGGGATTTCCCGCAGGGACACGCTGTACTGCCCGTTTTCCATTTTGGCGACGAAGCGCCAGCGCTTGTGTTCGGCTTCCAGACGCTGCCTTTCCTTTTCGAATTGGGCGTCCAGGGAGGGGAGTTTGGCCCAGAATTCCTCCATGGAGCAGTCGAAGAAGTCGTCCGGCACGAAGAGATGCGCCTCGACGTCCGACTGTTCGACCCGGTAACCGGCCTCGCGGGAGAGGATGACCAGCTTGCGGATGACGTCCTTGCCGGAGAGGTCGATGCGCGGATCAGGCTCGGAGAAGCCCTGCTCCTGCGCCATCTTCACCGTCTGGCTGAAGGGGATGTCGGCCGAAATCGTGTTGAAGATGAAATTGAGCGTCCCGCTCAGCACGGCCTCGATCTTTTCGATGCGGTCACCGCTGTTCTTGAGGGCGTTGATGGTGTTGATGACGGGCAGGCCGGCACCCACGTTGGTCTCGAAGAGGAACTTCACGCCCCGCTTCAAGGCAGTCTCCTTAAGGTCCTTGTAATTAGCGTAATCCGATGAGGCCGCAATCTTGTTGGCCGTCACGACGGAGATGCTGTGGGCGAAGAAATCCTTGTAGAGGGCGGCAATCTGCGGACTGGCCGTGCAGTCCACGAAGACCGAGTTGAAGATGTTCATTCCGATCACCTCGTCGCGCAGGCGTTCGGGGGTGATGGGCATGCCTTCTGTCTCGAGCCGCTGCCGGAAGTCGTCGCTGTCCACGCCGTCTCGGCTGAAGAGGGCCTTCGTGCTCCGGGCGATGCCCACGATGTTGAGCTTGAGGTTGCGCTCCCGCATCAGGCGCTCGCGCTGGCCGCGGATCTGCTCGATGAGTTTGCCCCCGACCGTGCCGATGCCGCAGATGAAGAGGTTGAGCTCCTGGTATTCGGAAAGGAAGAAACTGTCGTGGATGACGTTGAGGCTCTTGCGCAGGTATTTCTGCTCCACGACCAGGGAAATGTTGTAGTCCGAGGAGCCCTGGGCGCAAGCCAGCACGCCGATGCCGTTGCGGCCGAGGATGGTGAAGAGCTTGCCCGCGATGCCCTTGGCGTATTTCAGCCCCTCGCCGACCACTGCGACGGCGGCCAGGTCCTTCTCGACCGTGGCGGGCCGCATGGCGCCGTGGCTGATTTCCGGGGCGAATTCCTCGTCCACGGTCCTGCGGGCCGCTTCCGCGTCCGCATTGGCCACACCGAAGGTAATGCCGGTCTCGGAAGAGGACTGGCTGACCAGGAATACGCTGATTTCCTGTCGGGAAAGGGCGCCGAAGAGGCGGCTGTCGATGCCGATCAGGCCGACCATCGAAGGGGCGCTCAGGGTCACGAGGGCGATGTCGCCGATGGACGCGATGCCGGTCACGGGACGGCCGTCTCCCGCCTGGTTGCGTATCGTCGTCCCCTGGGCGTCCGGATTGAAGGTGTTCTTGATGTGGACGGGGATATCTTTCGGATACACAGGATAAAGCGCCGGCGCATAAACGACCTTTGCGCCGAAGTTGCAGAGCTCCATCGCTTCCGCAAAACTGAGCGTGTCGATGACGTAGGAGGTCTTGATGATACGCGGGTCGGCGGTCATGAATCCGTCCACGTCGGTCCAGATTTCGAGGGCTTCCGCATCGAGGGCGGCGGCCAGGATGCTGGCCGTGTAGTCGGAGCCGCCGCGGCCGAGGTTGGTGATGTCGAGCGACTTCGTGTCCCGGGCGATGAAGCCGGGGACGACGGCGATGCCTCTAAGTCCGGCGAAACGCTCGCGGACGAGTTTCTCCGTGGCCCGGCTGTCCAGCAGGTGGCGCCCCTGCTGCGGGAAGGTGCGGATGAAGTCCAGGGCATCGTACAGCGTCGCGCCGTCGATCAGGGCCGCGGCGATCTGCGCCGACATCCTTTCCCCGTAACTGACAATCTCGCCGCGGGTCTTCTCCGGCAGTACCTTCAAGGTGAAAACACCGTCCAGACAAGTCCGGAGTCGTTCCAACTGCCCTTCCAGCGTCTGTGTCAAGGATGCGGGCGCGCTTCCGAAAAGCTCGCCCAAGACCGTCCTGTGCCGTGCTGCGATGGCTTCGAAGGCGGAGACGTAGGCGCCGTCTCCCTTCTCTGCCATCCCGGCTGCATCCAGCAACCGGTCCGTGACGCCGCCCAGGGCGGACACCACCACGATGACGCTTTCGCTGCGTCCTTCGACGATGCGCTTGACTTGTTGCAGGGCCTCGGCCGTTCCGACCGATGTACCTCCGAATTTCAGGACTTTCATGGGAGATTATTTCAATTTCCGGTTGGCGTAATGGGCGATGACGTCGGGGATCTGGATCTCGTAGTTGGGATCATCCAGCAGGGAGGAGGTCAGGAGCATGTCCGCCGTCGTGCGGTTGGTCGCGAACGCGATGTTGTAGAGGGCGGCGAGGCGCGTCAGGGCCGAGACGTCGTTCTGGTGGCCCTGGACGATCAGGTTGTCGCAGAAGAAGATCAGCATGTCGATCTCTCGCTCCGCGATCATCGCGCCGATCTGCTGGTCGCCGCCGAGCGGGCCGGAGAGCAGGCGGGTGACCTTGCCTGCGAAGGGCCGGGTGCCGTCGGCGACTTCGATCTCTTCGATCAGGCGGCCGGTGGTGCCGGTCGCAAAGAGTTTATGCTTGGACAGCAGGCCGTAGTTGAAGGTGGCCCAGCTGATGAGTTCGTCTTTCCTGCCGTCGTGCGCAACGAGGGCGATGTTCATTCTTTTCATAGCTTTTTGATTTTTTGGATCAGGGTGTCTGTCTGTCTGTCCGTGGTCGCCCAGCTGGTGCAGAATCGCCAGGCGTCGCGGCCGTCGGGGGTACGGGTCCAGTACTCGAACCCGAAGTCTTCAGCCAACTTGTGCGCCTGCTCTTCGCTGAGGATGGGGAAGACCTGGTTGGTCCCGTTGTCCGCCAGCAACTCGAAACCGGCGGCCTTGAAGGCGTCGGTCAGCCTTTCTGCCAGGCGGTCGGCATTCCGGGCAAGTTTGAAATAGAGTCCGTCCTCCATCAGCGTCTCGAACTGGATGCCCAGCAGGCGGCCTTTGGCCAGCATGCCCCCGTTCATCTTGACCAGGTAGCGGAAGTCGCGGGCAAGTGCCGTATTGCGGAAGACCACGGCTTCGCCGAACAGGGCACCCTGTTTCGTGCCGCCGATGTAGAAGACGTCGGCGAGGCGGGCGATGTCCTTCAACTGCACATCGCACCGGGACGAGGCCAGGCCATAGCCGAGACGCGCCCCGTCGATGAAGAAGGGAATCTCCCAGTTGCAGCAGACGGCGCTGATTTCTTCCAGCTCCTGCAGGGAATAGAGGGTCCCCAGCTCCGTCGGGAAGGAGATATACACGGCCCCGGGCTGGACGATGTGTTCGTGGTTGACATCGTTGAAATGGCCGTCCAGCGCCGCTTTGACCTGCGCTGCGCTGATCTTTCCATCGGCACCGGGCAAGGGGAGTACCTTATGGCCGCCGTGCTCGATGGCGCCCGTCTCGTGGACATTGATGTGTCCCGTCGCCGCGCAGAGAACGCCCTGATGCGGCCGCAGGAGGGCGCTGAGGACCGTGGCATTGGTCTGGGTCCCGCCGACGAGGAAATGAACCTCCGACTCAGGCGCTTCACACGCGAGGCGGATCAGCTCCGCCGCCCGCTCGCAATGCGGATCGGTGCCGTAGCCGGTGGTTTGCTCCAGGTTGGTCTTCTCCAGCCGCTGCAGGATGGCGGGATGACAGCCTTCGAGGTAGTCGCATTCGAAATGGATCATGGGCGGCAAGTTCGTTTTCAATTCGCTAATGTACGGAAAATTCGGCGATGCTTCGGGAAAAAGTTGTATTTTTGTGCTGCTAAAATGACAATTCTATGAAAACGATACCTGTTTTGCTCCTGACCGGCTATCTCGGCAGTGGAAAGACCACCCTGGTCAACAAGATCCTCACCAATGGAAAAGGCATCAAGTTCGCCGTCATCGTCAACGACATCGGCGAGGTCAACATCGATGCCGACCTGATCGCGAAGGACGGGGTCGTCGGGCGCCGGGACGAGTCGCTGGTCGCGCTTCAGAACGGCTGTATCTGCTGCACCTTGAAGATGGACCTGGTCGAGCAGTTGCGCGACATCATTTCCGTGGGCCGCTTC
>JAEEGG010028430.1_pt1 | contig 10516 bp, 1 predicted proteins | sample 9134161 | NCBI WGS metagenome assembly JAEEGG01 (sample SAMN16246543, study PRJNA631951) | gut metagenome | biome: gut microbiome; feature: rumen; material: CR-attached | host: Bos | place: Iran: Karaj | collected 2018-10 | reverse complement strand
CAAAAGCGGCATCTCAATACCATTGTTCAGAAGAATCGTTTGCATATTGATGGTTAGTGTTTTAGTTCGCTAATTTGCGTCAACTTTGGCGCAAACGTACACAAAAAATCTGACAGCTGAATGCTGACAGCTATGATTTATTTCTCAGACACTCTCTTGCCGGTGGCATCGTATTTCTCTCCGTTGCGGAGGATGTAGAGGATGCCGTCCTCAAAGACTTTCTGAACCTTTATACCTTGTACATTGCCTTGTACATCCTCGATACCTTCTGCCGCATTGAGTTGGATGATGTATGGCGCATCAAGCGACCCGAGGGTGGCATCATCGGTGTAGGTTAGAGTCTGCTGAACGGTGATGGTCTCACCTGTAGCCTGGTCATGGACCTTGATGGTGAGCTGGGTTGATTCGTCGCCTGCTACAGTCAGGAACCAATATCCGTCGGTAGTATTGACGCTGCTAAACTCTTCCGTAGCCGCACCTCGGCATTCGTCTCCGGCAAAGATACCGACCTCTACGCCATGTACCGCCTCGTCACCGTTCATCACACGTGCTACGATAGACATATTGCCGCTGTACGGGTCGGTGACAGGGATGAAGACATTTGCCATTTGGTCATTTGTTCTCATGGGTGCACGTAAGTATTGCAATGCCGATACCTCGGGGTAACGGAAAGTGAAACCGTTAGCGGCATGGGATTGGTACATATATCCTTCGCCCGGAGTCATGCGTGTGAGCGTGCCTACCCATTGCGCACCGTCATAGACGGCAAAGGCGGTCTTGCTCTTGACGAGGTCTCCGGATGCAGGGGCTATATCCGCCAATGCGTCGGAGACAGACATCGTCTGCAACGGCAGATAGCCTATCCACGTCCATCCCTTGTTGATGTTAATCGGCGTCTGGGCGCAGTTGACTGCCGTTCCTTCGACAGCGAACGTAGTTGCACGGTTCGCCTTAACGCGGTAGGATGAGGTGACACCCATCACCTTGAGCGTACCGCCATAGGTAGTGTCATTGCTGATACTGAAGACGCTGTACTTGTCTTTGACGTCCGAAATATCGCCGAGGACAGGCCGGAACACATTCTCCGTGCGGGCGGAGACGGGATTGACATTGAGACTGATCCAGTTCCATGAGGGTTGGAGCGCGAGCGTCTGTTGCAGATGGTTCGTTACCTCCAATACGACAGGGTCAGCAAGCGTACCCTTGACCATGTTCGGCGAGAACCGGAAGGGGGCAGGACGTACTTTGACCGACGAATAGGTGATACCCGACTCGGCATTCCAAAGACGGAACTGAATAGGCACGTTGATAGCGGTTTTGCCCGGCTTTTCTTCATTGCCATAGACTGTCATCATCACATACCATGCATCGTAGTTGCCGATGTACTGCGGACGGGCAATACCAATGCACTCGCCGTTGACAAAGGCGGCGATGATATCATGCTCGCTCTGCGCCACACCTGCCGGCAGCGAGAGTTTGGCGATGATATTGCCGGTTGCTTCATATGTATTGACGTTGACTTTCCAGTCCGGTTCGGGTGCAAGAACGGCAGCTTCTATGAGACACGGCTCTGCGATACCGTCATTGCCGGTAAGCAAGAGTATGTCTGCATAGTAGCCGGCAGCGAGCGATGCAGGCAGCGTAGCTGTAAGCGTCAGTTCGGACTGCGGTCTGATTACGCCGGAGGTGGCATTGAGTTGCAGCCATGCCGGGATATTCGTAATCTGCCAGTTCTGTATCTCACTACCGGTATTAACCATGGTCAGTTCAAACGATTGCTCGTCCAATTCGCCCTTGGTGACAGACGCATAATTGTCTTCCCAAAGCAGGGAGTTGCGCTGCACATAGATATTCCAGCAGACAGGCGCAGAGTAATTACCATGCTCATCCACCACATTCTGGATCTCCACCTTCAGGTTGCATCCCTCAACACGTGCCGGCGCCATCTTTTGGTCATTGAGTTTGATGGTAATCTGCCGATCGGAAGCAGTGAAGGTAAACGGCACCGGCTCTACAGGGCGGGCCTCCACCAAGGCGGGATGGTTCGTGTTTGAGAATTGAGAATTAACCCACTCAGCCGTTTGTTTATTCAGCGCATTCTTGCAGCGGTCCTCCAGCGTAGGAACAGTCTGGTGCTGGTTGCCGCTATCAATAGAGTCTTTCTCAAACGGATAGTACGCCACGAGGCCAGTCTCGTCGCCATGGAGACGGAAATGCGCGCTTAAGAGCAGTAGTTCGTTAGTGAAAGAAGCCCGCGCGATGCGCAGTTCGTCAAACGCTCCTGTGAGCCCTTCACCGATAGTGACGAAATCGCCAAGACGCGGAGTCGTATTACCGTCCACGTTCTGATATACGACGCGTTCGTCCAAGATGACGGAGGTAAAGCCGCTGCGACGCACATTGAGCGCAATATAATGCCATGTGCCGAGCGCAAACGGAATGGTTTTGCGTGTCACCCCGTTAATGGCAACGGAAAGTTGTGCATCTTTGACGGAGAAGACAAGGGTGGTGTCTCCGTTTCTCAAGATTGTGCCGTCCGAATTGGCATTTACCCAGAAATCAAGCTCATAGTCATCTTCGGCAGCAATACCCACTTCGCTGACAGGAACACGCAGTGCGTTAGTGCCGTCCAGCACAGCGGAGTAGTTCTCGCCGGCTATCCACCATGCGTTGTTGCCTGTAGCAATATGACGGGCGTGGACGTGCTCCATAGCCATTGATCCGTATCCCTCGTTCATCGGCCAATAAGCCATTAAGCCCGGCGTAGAAGGTACTTTGGATCGGCTGCGCTCACTGAGCGAGGTAATCATCCGGCGTGCTACAGACCAAATCGTCAGATCGTGCATCATCGCTATTGCAGAACCACCTCCCAGTTGGAGAGCGGCTTTGGTGTTGATATTAGGCACGGTAATATCGGTCATCAGCGAATCCGTCACCTCGTCGTAAGCGATTGATGCGTTTAACTTATTACCGGTAGTGGCGCGTGAATAACTGAGCGCGAGGAATACCCACTTGTTCTTCGGCAGCGAGCCGGTTGTGGTGATGACGGTTGTATCCATCTGTACGGCGAGTTTGCCGTCCTCAGTAAGCGAGAGGCGGAACTTGTCGCCGCCGATGTTCATCAGTTCACCGGCTTCGGAATAGTTGAGCCATGTCTCGATGGTGAAGTCGGATGCGCCGAGCCGCAGCGTAGCCTGAGTGGCGGCTTTCTGTCCGCCGAGCTGCAGACCTACGGAGTGACGCAGGTCATGTCCGTTCAGCTCGCCCGTGACGGATATATTGGTCGCCAGCACGCGGGCGGGCTGTATGTCCTTGGTAAAGGTGACAGATATATCATTGCCGTTACGCAATACCCCGTCAGCAGGTGTAGGCGTACTGATCGGCTCGGGACGGACCACATCTTTGATGACGGTGAAGGTCTCGGACTCGTGGCAAACCTCCTCTTCGGCAGCAGGCTTGCAGACGGTGACTGCGCGAACCTGATAAGTGCCATCGGTATAGTCTTTGTCGGGCATTGGTATATTGAAGCGGAAGTGCTCGGCATGAGGCATCGGGTAGTTACCTTCTTTGTCACGCACGGTGATACCCTTGCGCCATGTGCGGAGGGTGCTCCATTCGCCTTCGCCTCGTTTGTATTGCAGGCGGACGCCGTAGAGCGCACTGTAATCCGGCAGCAGGCCGCTTATCTCGCCGCTCAGTTCCACCGTGTCCTTACCCAAAATAGACTTGGTCTGGGTGTTGAGGAGCGTGTTATCGAGCGTGAGGTTGATGTCCGAGCAGGAATAGCGGTAGCTTACGGTGAGCCATTTCTCCGAGCGTCGGGTCGGGTCGCAGTCGCTGATGAGCTCCAGACCGATACTGTCGTAGCGCATCACCTCAGGATTGGACTGATAGACACGCAGGGAGACGAAGGTGGAGTCGCCAGCCGGCAGTGCATAGGTGATACCGGCAGAGGTGAGCGGCGTGCCGTTAACCTCCAGCACGGCGCCTAATTGCTCGCCCGAATGTTTGTCTATCGGGCGGAGTTTATAGACTCCGGCACTATTGGAGACAGACGACTGGTTGGTCATGCCGAGTGTGAAGTACGCCGAAGCACCTACGGGCAAGTCGTTCTGCATGGAGCTGCTGCCCTGACGGAGATAGAGGTAGGGTTTGTCTATCGCCGTCGTTTGGGTAGCCAGTAAATATCGTCCGGGCTCGTAATATTTCGTCCGCTCCTCGTCAATGTAGGGACAAGAGGTAGCACCGCCGCGGATGAAGAAAATCGGTGCAAAGCCGTCCGGCGATGCGTACATGTCGAACGACATCGACGAGGTGGCGTTCATCGCCAGGGTGATGTTGGTGGCGAAAGATTCGTTTGTATCCGAACCACTTGCAGCCGTTGTGCCGCCGCCGGCATTGGCATTGCCTTCGAACACCATACCGCACTTGGCAAACTTGTGAACAAAACCGCCACCAAAGGTGAATGCGCCGTCATGTGTGACGGATACATTGTCGCCATGCGATACGGCGTTGGTCTTACCTAACACTACGGACGCGCCCGGACTGAGCGACAGGTTCTGCATCAGATAGCCGCCGCCGTAGTAGTCGGAGATGTTCAGACGAAGCGTGTCCAGGCTTTCCAGTTTGAGTGTATCCAGCAGCTTTTTCTCCTTCTTCTCGTTATCCTCATAGGTCTTGATGAGGCGCTCTACCTCGCCTTTGCTAAAGCCCATGTATTGCTTTCCGTCGCCGTACGAGGTGCGATTGTTGAAGGCCTTGAGGCTGTCGATGTTGTATTGCTCCACACCTGCCTTCTTGTCGCGTGCCTCGGTCAGCGCGCTCATCACTTCACGCAGACGAGCTACTTTCTGTACCGCCGCCTCATATTGGTCGGCCTTGAACGATCCGCTTCGCTGCAGACACATTACTTTCATCTTCTCGTTGTGCGCCAACAGTTTCTTCCACTGCTTGACTTGCTCGTTGTAGTAGTGCACCATATCTTTCAACACGTGCAGTTGTCCGTCCTCAGGCAGTTTCGGCGGTACGGCCTCATAGGTGCTGTCTGCACCAAAGTTCGGATCAGCAGCCGTCAGTGCGGTATAGTACTGCATCTTGTCGGTGGTGTTGACAATGGCCGTTGAGTCGCCGCTTCTGTAGCGCTCAATAGTGGCGGCATCGATGGTCTGCAGCAGCGCGTTGCGCATACGCAGGTAGTCCGGCATCACTTTGTTCTCTATATGGCTCTGCGTATAAGCGAACTGCGTACCAAACTTCTTGCCCAATACAAATCCGTCAAAATCGCCGATGATATAGCGTGTCGAGTCAGCCGGGTCACGCTGTATATCCACGCGGCGGGAGTTGGAGAAGACATCATTGGTGGCTTGACCTACAAACACATCGCCGCCGGCACCTTCCGAACCAGGCGTGGTGCTCACGGTCTGCGTGAGGGTATTTACAGTGGTCTGTGTTTTCGACCATGATTTATTACCGGTGTAGTTAGCATTGCCTCCCAAGTGGAATTTCTCGCCCATGAACAACAGTGAAACAAATCCGATTGCGGTCGGATTCGCCATCAGATCAGCCGTCGCGGTACCGATTGAGAACTTTAAATCAACCGTTGTGCCCCAGTGTGCGGTCGAGGTGTTGTTGCTGGTTCGGGTGAAGGTCGTACCGGCGGTGGCCGCCACAGTGGAGGCTCCGCCCGGAGCGTTACGGAGGATATAGAAAATATCGTCCGGCCCGCTGGTCAGAATATCCGATCCGTTGGTGATCGAGCCGAGCACCACACCATAGAACTTGCCGTTCTCCGACCACGAATAGGTACGTGTGCCATAGACGTTGCGGTAACTGATATTCACACCAAGCGTATAGGGCTTGGTCAGGTTCGGGTCAGAAGCGCGGAACTGGTATATACCCATTCCTGTGGAATCGAGGGCAATCTGGTTCTCGCCCAGAACAATAGTTTCTCCTCTCTTGAAGTGGATCATCTCCGTCGAGTCTTCGCCTAACGGCATGATGGTATCACGCTCAGCGGCTATACGGTTGCCCAGTTCACTTTTGACAGTGACTATACCATTCTTCCATGGCAAAACGGTGGTGACAGGGTGTCCGGAGTTATCTTTATTAATGTAGGTCTCGGTTATCTTAAGTCGCCAGCGATAAGCCGAACCTTGACGGAAGAGCGGATAGGTCATGCGGTAGTCCGGTTTGCCCGTAGCCGAATCGACGGTGAAGGATGGCACCATGTGCTGTTTCTCCTGTTCGTCCACCCATTGCAGCCACTCTTCGCCGAAGGCAAGGTCATGGCGCATGGCGTCTGTGACGGTGAGCACAGGCTGTACATAGTATGGTGCATCAAACGCCAAGTGGTAGTTGACGCGACGGACGGTGGTACTATCGAGCCGCAGGGAGTCCTGCATCATCGGCTGACCGGCGCATGCGCCTAACTCAATCGGGTTGTACGACAGCGGGTTGAAGCTGTACTCGTCGTCGGACGGAATGACGATACTCTTCACCTTGTAGGTCAGCGGCGGCAGCAGGGCGGTATATTCGCCCGTTACGGAGTCGGTGTAGATGACTACGTTGTGGCTGAGGTCGGTGCCCGAAGCGGCGGTCGTGACGCGTCCTGCGGCTACGATGCTATCGGTCGGCATGGGCCATACGCGCTCGACGGAGTCGGTGTTGAGCGAATAAATCTCCGAGGCCTGCAGCGTAATGATGGCGCGGCCTATAGTAGCTTTGCCAAGATGCATACCGTGCGGCTTGTGCATTTCTTCGTCACCACCGGCTACACGGCCTACGAGCAGCAGCTTGGTGTTGTCGTAGAAACGGAGGTCGTTTATGTCATGCAGGAACTCATGGGTTACGCCCGCGTTGCCGGGATCCTCGGGGTAGCGGCCGTTATACAGGAAGGTATGCCCCTTCTTCGTCGCAGTGATATAATGTTCGCCCATCGGCACGAGGATGGAGAACTCACCGTCTGCATTGGTGAGCACAGGCACACCGCCTACGAGACACGGAGCGCCATCGACACTGAGCAATGCACCCTCTACAGGGTAGTCCGTGCCCTCGTAATAGACAGCACCCGACACCTTGACCGACGTCTGGTCGGTGAAGTTGACATTGTTGTGGGTGTTGGTGTTGTTGTTGAAATAGAGCGGACGGTTAGCCGGCGCGAACTCGTGTGTGCCAAGCGTGGGCACGATCTTGTAGTACGTACCCGCCTCGCGGTAAGGAATACCGGTGATGACGTATGTACCGTCGGCTTTGGTGTACGCCGTGTAGTTAGCGCGCGTTGAGTCAGTCTCCACGCGGACATTCACTTTCTCAGGAATCGAATCCGTATTGATGATTTTATTGAAACTCAAACCAGTATTTGGGAGGTCTCTGCTGTGACCGGACAAGTCGTGTACTTCATCTCCATCCTCGCAGGCTGAATAATAGATTTCAAGCCCTGTCTCGTTGCCCTTGAGAGGAATCTGCACGGCGATGGTTTTCACCTCCGTCGAGTCCATACAATAGTTGTAAAGGCGGAAATCTGCCAGTTCGCAATTTAAATCATTGTCTCCAAATGTGAACTCCTGGAGATACCCTGACCTTCCGTACTTATGGTGTGCCACTTCTTGCCCATTGAGATAAAGGCGCATAGTATCCGCTGTATAGCACACAGCAACGTGATACCATTCATTCTGCGTGAGAGGTGAGGATATTACCTGTTGCCAATAGTCATCTCTAACTCTGACAGAACCGTCTTCTGCCATGTACACCAGAAGCGTTTTCGGTAGCCTGAGTATATATGATTTGTTGGTTCTGTTGCTCGCCAAATTACGCATCCAGAACATGGCCGTTCCTGTTTGGCCTGTATATTGGGGTCCGTTGATACCATTTCGCTGTGTAGGTTTCAATGTGCGGAAATAAGTGGCTTTCTGTGCATGCTGTACCGTATCAAAATAAACTTTCTGCGGGTAAGGCACTTCCTCGTCGGTGGTGGCAGTGACGAGCACGCCCGGTACGCCTTGGCGACCGTCGTAGGTGATCTGGCCTGTTACGACACCGTAGGGCAGAGCAAAACCTGTCTCAGTGAGCGAAGACATAGGCGACACATCGCCGTCGCACTCGCGGTAGCCCGTTACGGTATAGTTGTAATACGTACCGAGTTCCATCGAGTTATCTTCGTAACTAAACGTTGTGAGCGACTTGTTCATCGGCATCTGCGGCACGAGTGTGGTACCCACGCTATCCCCGCGCACGCCGCGCGTGATACTGAAATAGGAGAAGTCGTTCTTGTCCTTCGGTACCGTCCATTGGAGCCGCACGCGGTTGTTGGAATCGCCCTTGGTAGCCGTGAGCGAAGTGATAACCGCCTCACGGGTGGGAGCCATACTGATAGGCGCACTGGTCATCGTACTGATTGTACGCATTGCCGTGCACACCTGGACGGTGTATTCAATACGTTGGCAGGTAGGTATTCCTTCTGTCAGTTCGACGGATGTGAGGTTGCGGTCCGAGTAGTCCTTTTGATAGGGCGTGCCGTTCACATTATACAGCACGCGATAGAACATATCCGAGGTCCATATACCTTTGAAATCGCCTGCATGCGACCAGTTCACTTGAATCTTACCGCCTATATCGGTTGCCGATACCGAACCAATCTTTCTGAGGTCGGTATTGATTTTAATCTCTTGCGTTATGCAGGTGGTGGCGTGATTCACGAACTCACGGCTAAAACGCACGTAGAACGTCTTGCGTCCTTGATTGAACATTCTCTGCGGTATGGGGAGCCCGACCTTATAGGCAGTTTCCTGAATGCGGTTGGTGGTGTTAAAATCCTCGCGCACCGTTTCAAACGAGCCGAAGCTCGGATCGGTCGAATACTCAATGATGATGGCGGATTGGTCCTCTTCTTCTCCGTACGCCTTCTTGGGGATCTTGAAGGTCGTATAAATGGTGTCGCCACCCTCATGAGACAACTCGATCTCCTGGGGCAGATAAAGCGCCGGAATACGTATCGTTTTCCAGTCTGATTGCGGTCCTACAAAGGGCGAACGGGGACCTCCGTGTGTACCGTCATAGTACGAGGAATTGAGATCGGCATAAGCGCGGCGTGATACTTTGAGTACATAGGGAGGGGTTTCCCGACCCATGAGATTGAGTTGGGCGTGCGTGAGATCGGCTACATCGGTGCGCTCACGGTTGAGAATACCGTTTCGTGGCACAAACGAAGATATACTATCATTGACACCACGCCCCGTAGCGCGCTCATAATACTGGCTATTATATACATCACCTACAGTAAATGAGATTGCGGTCTTGCCGTCATTGCTCCTCGTCCAACGGAAATTATCAAGAGTCGGGTCGAGTACCGCCGGTAAGATGTCGTTCAACTCGCCCTGTTCAAAGCGACGGGAGTTGTCATAGTTATTACCATCCCACCACACATTCAAACGCAGACCGAGGCCTTTGTCCTTGTTGTTGTGGATATAGTTAAACACCGTCTGGCTATATACGATATTGAAATAGGCGTACTGGTCGTCGCCATCATTCACTTGCCGTTTCTGCAAGAAATAGGCGGTACAGTCGTTAAAGGGCTCCACACGGTCGAAATGACACTCATACTCGAAGGTCTTTTTCCATCTCTTGTAATTGCTTGCGTCCTTCATGTGAATGGTTACCAAGGGCATATCATTCTGTCCGTTGGCGGTCAGATAGACCGTCACCGCTCCGGCAAGGTAGTTGTCACCGGTAGGCAGATTGAACTCGTTCCACGCACGGAAACTGAAAGCAATGATACCTTGTGCTCGCTGAAAGCCAACCATACCATCTCCGTACGTGTTATCATACGCGCCGGCGTTATAAAACTCAAAGGCATGGTCAAACCGGAAGTTGTCGCCCCACTTACAATACTTGTCGTTGGGTGTCCAGCCGTTGCCGGCATACAGGGTTCCCGCTGCACATACCAGTGCAAGGAGAAGAGAGAAGATCTTTTTCATTGTATAGCGATTTTAGGGATTTACTTTTGTCAGTTTCAGGTTGGTAGCGACTACGTACTCGCCCGCAATGAGTCGAGCCGTAGCGGTGCCGGTGTATGTATCCGTGCCGCTTTCGAGGCGGAAGGAGTACGTTGTGGCAGTTGCTTCCGGCAAGAGCGCCACATAGACCTCCATCGGGTTGCCGGTAGGGGCAACGGTGAGAGGGTAGCCGCTTTCCGCTGTGCTTTTCTTTATTGGCGTTACTGTTGCCGTGCAGGGCGTGCCCTGCGTCACAGTTACGGTCGCCGTCTCCGGGTAGGTGTTGGCATACGTGCCGTCGCCGTAACTGATACTAAGCGATGTTATCGGGAGCGGAGTCCCGGGATAGTCCTTGTCCACAAAAGAGAACTTGCAGACCGTCAGCAGGTTCTGCATCTCTGCCAACTCCGCATTAGCCACTGTGGGGGTCACCTCGGTTATCGTGGCGATACCGTAGCTGTGGTGATACGTATTGGCGATGGTCGCCAGCGTGCCGTCCTGCCCGGTAAGAGAAATAGAGTATGTAG
>JAEEGG010028418.1_pt1 | contig 10519 bp, 8 predicted proteins | sample 9134161 | NCBI WGS metagenome assembly JAEEGG01 (sample SAMN16246543, study PRJNA631951) | gut metagenome | biome: gut microbiome; feature: rumen; material: CR-attached | host: Bos | place: Iran: Karaj | collected 2018-10 | reverse complement strand
CTTAACCTTCTGTGCGATCTTCCTGACAGCTCTTGTGATCTCATCCCTGCTGCCGTAATTGATGGCAATGGTAAAGGTAAGACCGGTGTTTCCAGCTGTGGCGTCCTCAAGCTCTTTTATTGCATTCTGAATATCTTCAGAGAGCTTGGAGCGCTCGCCGATAACACGGCAGCGGACATTGTTCTTCATGGATTTCTTTATGCTGGTTTTAAGGTAATTGCGCAAAATCGTCATGAGGGCAGAAACCTCTGCCTCAGGACGATTCCAGTTCTCAGTTGAGAATGCGTATACTGTAAGATATTTGATTCCCATGTCTCTAGCGTCCACGAGAATGTCTTCAACAGCTTTTGCTCCCTGCATGTGACCATAGTTTCTGGGCATGCCCTTTTCCTTGGCCCATCTTCCGTTTCCATCGAGTATGATAGCTACATGTGCAGGAATGTTGTCTAGTCTATCCATATTTCTTCCCATTCTGACGATATCGGATCCTATATCGTCATACTGTCATTACTTCTTTTGTCTTCTCTTCTACTGCTGCATCAATATCTTTAATGAACTTATCGGTGATCTTCTGAAGCTCGTCGTTAAGATCCTCGATCTCATCCTCAGAAACCTCTGTTCCCTTAAGCTTCTTGAAGGCATCGTTTCCGTCACGTCTAATGTTTCTGACAGCAACCTTAGCTTCTTCACCCTTCTTGCGGATATCCTTGGAGAGCTGTTTTCTGCGCTCCTCGGTAAGCTCCGGGAATACCAGTCTGATAACTGCTCCGTCATTGCTTGGATTGATACCAAGATCGGATGTCATGATAGCCTTCTCGATATCTTTAATAAGTGACTTGTCCCATGGAGCGATCTGGATGATCCTGGCCTCGGGAACAGAAACATTTCCTACCTGCTGGATAGGTGTAGGAGTTCCGTAATAATCAACCTTGATCTTATCAAGAACGTGAGGATTGGCTCTTCCTGCTCTTATTGATGCAAGGTCCTCTCTAAGGAAGTCATATGACTTCTGCATTTTGTCATTATAAGTCTTAACTCTTTCGTTCATACCCTGTAACCTCCCCTTAGTCTGTCGTAACTGTTGTGCCGTTGAATTCGCCCTTGGATGCCTTTACAATGCTGTTCTCCTCCTGAAGGGCAAATACTCTCATGGGCATGTGATTATCTCTGGCAAGAATGGATGCTGTCATATCAACAACCTGAAGGTTCTGACTGATGACATCATCTATTGAGATTGTGTCATATCTCTTTGCATCAGGATTCTTGGCGGGATCACTGTCGTAAACACCGTCAATAGCCTTGGCAAGAAGGATATAGTCAGCCTCAACCTCAATAGCCCTCAGCACCACTCCTGTGTCAGTTGAGAAATATGGATGTCCGGTTCCGCCGGCAAAGAATACAACCATGTTCCTGGCAAAGTACTTATTGGCTCTGTCCTTGGAAAAGAGCTTTGTAAAAGAGCCACACTCAAAAGGAGTGAGGATATTGGTCATCATGCCCTCGCTTCTGAAGATCTCAGAAACATAAATACAGTTCATGATAGTTGCCAACATTCCGATCTGGTCTGCCTTGGTGCGATCAATACTCTCGCTGCTGCGACCTCTCCAGAAATTACCTCCGCCAATAACGATACCAACCTGTGTACCGTTGTCTACCAGCTGTTTAACCTGAAGTGCTACCTTTCTGACAGTATCTTCATCGAATCCTGTCTTCTTATCACCTGCAAGTGCTTCACCACTGAGCTTTAATAGTATTCTCATATCGTCTCCATATTCAGATTATTTGTTTTTAAGACCCTCAAAGAACTCTGAAGGATTAACATCAGCATATGCCTGTGAGCACATACCTTCGATAACAGCACCATTGTTGATCTGTACTGACTGGGACTTGATGTTACCCATAACGATGGCAGTTGTATCAAGAACAACAGGTCCGTGTACGTCGATGTCGCCCTTAACAGCTCCGGCGATAACAGCGCTTGAACCATAGATGTTACCTACGATAACTGTGCTCTGTCCAACCTTAACGCTGCTCTTGCTCTTTACCTCACCTGTGATCCTTGCTGATTCAGCGTAAACTTCTGCTGCGTCTGAATCGCCGTTGATCTCGCCTGTGATATTGAGCTTGCCAAGGCACTTAATGTTTCCTGTTACCTTTCCAAAAAGATCAAGTGATCCTGTTGTGGCGATGTCGCCCTTAATGATCATACCCTCAGTAATGCTTGCTACTTCATCTGTAGGTGTCTGCTGTTCGAAATCCATTGTTACCATTCCCCCATTTCTCGTAATGATTTCTGTTTCTGCATTAACATCAGCAACATATTTATTGATATGTGCAGGATTGATTGCCTCAAGAGCATTCTTGGGCTCCTCGATCATGATCTCCTCCCGGGTCTGCTCTTCGATCTTCTCTTCGAGCTCCCTTACTTCATCATAGACCGGTGCTGCCTCAGGAATCTCTTCAACCGGCTCCTGAACCTCTTCTACTGGCTCCTGTACCTCATCAAGTACTTCCCCAACTTCCTTAACTGCCTCTTTGTCAACTTCCTTGGCAAGTTCCTTAACTGCCTCATCGACATCATCAAGCACCTTCTCTTCAACGGGCTGCTGTGGAGCCTCGTCGAGCTTGATATCGTCCAGACGGTTTAACATGCTGTCAAGGTCTGTTGGCTTTTTTACTTCTGTTGCCTTGTTATCAAGACCATCTGCCTCTGGCTTGTCCTCTGGCATCAGTGTATTCACTGCCTGTGAGAGGTCGCTCTTAAGCTCAGAAAAAAATCCCATCTTGATATCCCTCCATTCAATCATTTTACTTTTAGTTGATATGTTGAACCGGTAACGTGTCGTCTGTTATCGGTACTATCACTGTGTCATCCATTGCCTGTATCGCTTCTATGATCTCAGGCAGTGCGTCCACCGTACTCTTTTTATCAGCTGCATCGTGCATAAGGACAATGCAGTGCTTAAACCTGGGTACGTTGTTCACAATGTTGGAATAAATCGTATCCTTATTAGCTCCGGCTCTGTCATCACCAGCTGATACATTCCAGTCAAAAAAGGTAACTTCCGCACCTTCAAGGTACTGGATAAGCTCATGCATATCCACCTTGCTGACAGTGTTGGAACTCCCTCCCGGGAACCTGTAATATTTAGACCAGACGCCGGTATTCTCATACAGGAATATCCTGAGTTTGTCTGTGTCGTCCTTAAAGGTATCAAGGGAAGAATACAGTTCACTGTACTTGTGACTGTACGAGTGCATTCCAAGGGTGTGTCCCTCATTGACAATTCTCTTGTAAATATCCGTATACTTGGCATTCTCCTTGCCACAAACAAAGAATGTGGCCTTTACATCATACTGCGCAAGTATATCTAATATCTCATCCGTATAGGTACTGGGTCCGTCATCAAAGGTCAGATAGACGTATCTGGTACCCTCTATATCTTCTGGATTAAGTGCGCCACTGACATCTACAGTGGCGTAATCAACATCCATTTCTTCTGAATTGGCGAGTGCATTATTCGTACTTTCCACTTCGGAGGGTTCCTCATCCCTGAGGATCTCCATCTCGCTGCCATATCTGTCCCTGTACCATGCAAGGTCTGCCTGAGACTGTTCGTATCTGGTGTTTAATCTGTCGTACCTGACAGCCATTATAAGACATATGCAGGTCGGTATGAGACAGGCGGCTACCACAGTGGTGATGATGAGTCTGCGCAAATATCTGATTCGCTTACTGTAATGCTTAGACTCCATTTTTTATCTCTTTCTTATATGTATGTAACCAAACTATAGTATAGCATACATGAAGGCAAATCTCAAAGCAAAAGCCACGATCCACGCAACAGCACATTGCCATATAACTACCAGCAGGGCATAGACTCCGCCCATCTCTCTTTTGATGGAAGCAATAGCTGCCACGCAGGGAGTATAGAGCAGCGAATATACAAGAAGTGTTGCTGCCGAAGCCGCTGTAAGAGCGCCTTCTACGCCATCCGCAAAGAGAATACTCATGGTGGAAACCACGCTCTCTTTTGCAATAAATCCTGTTATAAGACTTGTTACCACTCTCCAGTCGCCAAGGCCAAGAGGCGCAAACAAAGGAACCAGTACGCTTGATATTCTGGCCATTATGCTGGTGGCAGAATCAGACACCAGGTTCAAAGACATGTCAAAGCTCTGAAGGAACCAGACTACGATGGTTGCGATCAGGATTACACTGAAGGCTCTGGTGAAAAAGTCTTTTGCCTTCTCCCAAAGAAGACGAAGTACGTTCTCGGCTCCGGGCATACGATAGTTTGGAAGCTCCATTACAAACGGCACAGCCTCTCCTCTGAAGAACGTGTTCTTATATATGACCGAAACAAGAATTCCAACCAGAATTCCCAAAATGTATAAAAGCAGTGTAATAAGAGCTGCGTGCTCAGGGAAGAATGCTCCCACAAAAAATGCATAGATCGGAACCTTGGCCGAACAGCTCATAAACGGTGTCAGAAGGATTGTCATTCTGCGGTCTCTTCTGGAGGGCAGTGTTCTGGTGGCCATTACAGCCGGAACAGTACATCCAAAGCCGATCAGAAGCGGTACGATACTCCTTCCGGAAAGTCCTATCCTTCTAAGGAGCTTGTCCATAAAGAACGCTACTCTTGCTATGTATCCGCTGTCTTCCATCAGAGACAGGAAAAAGAAGAGAGTCACAACAATAGGCATAAAGCTAAGCACCGATCCTACGCCATCGAAGATTCCGTCAAGGACCAGGCCCTGAATTGCTTCGTTGACATTTCCCGCAGTCATGGCTGCTTCCGCCATGCCTTTTAGGTGGTCAACACCCTTCTCAAGAAGGTTCTGGAAAAACGCACCGATCACATTAAAGGTCAGATAGCATACCAGTAACATTATGATGATAAAACTGGGAATTGCTGTCCACTTGCCGGTGAGGAGCTTGTCGATCTTCTCTGAGCGGATTCTCTCCTTGCTCTCCATGGGCTTGACGACGCACTGCTCGCAGACACGCTCGATAAAGTCGTATCTCATGTCCGCAATGGCAGAGCTTCTGTCCATTCCGCTCTCTTTTTCCATCTGAATGATGATGTGCTCGATCATCTCTTTTTCATTGTCTCCAAGACCAAGCTTCTCGATAACAATGCTGTCACCCTCGATAACCTTGGTGGTGGTAAAGCGAAGTGGAAGTGATGCTTTTTCGACGTGATCCTCAAGTATTGCTTCTACGGCGTGGATTGCTCTGTGAATTGCTCCGCCGTGATCAGTCTTTTGACAGTAATCCTGCTTCACAGGTTTTTCCTGATACTGCGCTAAATGCACTGCGTGACGCACCAGCTCCGCAACTCCCTCGTTTTTGGAGGCTGAGATGGGAACTACGGGCACGCCAAGAAGCGACTCCATTTTGTTTATGTCAATGGAGCCGTTATTTCCTTTTACCTCGTCCATCATGTTAAGGGCAACAACCATGGGAACGTCCATCTCAAGAAGCTGCATGGTAAGATACATATTTCTCTCAATGTTCATGGCATCTACGATGTTGATGATGGCCTTAGGTTTTTCTTCAATTACAAAGTTTCTGGATACAATCTCCTCTGCACTGTAGGGAGACATGGAATATATACCCGGAAGGTCTGTGACCAGAGTATCGGGAAAGTCCCTGATGGGGCCGTCCTTGCGATCGACCGTGACACCGGGAAAGTTACCTACGTGCTGGTTTGCTCCTGTCAGCTGATTAAAGAGCGTTGTCTTTCCACAGTTCTGATTACCTACAAGAGCAAAGGTCAAAAGAGTTCCTTCCGGTAGTTTACCCTCATCACCCTCCACATGGTATCTGCCGTCCTCACCAAGTCCGGGGTGCTCGGAATTCTCTATTTCTGTTATTCTCTCATGTTTATTGCTGCGCTCTTTGATGGGTTCGATCTCGATCTTCTCTGCATCAGAAAGGCGCAGTGTCAGTTCATATCCATGTATCTGAAGCTCTACAGGATCCCCTAAAGGAGCATACTTTATAACAGTTACCTCTGTTCCCGGAATAACTCCCATATCCAGGAAGTGCTGCCTGAGTGCCCCCTCTCCTCCTACGGCCTTAATTACCGCGGATTGTCCTATTTTCAGTTCCTTCAGATTCATTTAGTCCATCTCCTTAAGGAGTCTTTCTGCGCTCACGAGTCTTACGCAGACTGTGAAGATTTCCATTGCCAGCTTAAGGTCGTTAAGGCAAGGGAATGTAGGTGCGATACGTATGTTGGAGTCGTGAGGGTCTTTTCCGTATGGATAGGTTGCTCCCGCTCCGGTCATGGTAACGCCGGCCTTCTTGGCTCTGTCAACGATAGCCTTGGCACAGCCCTCAGGGGCATCAAAGCTGATGAAGTATCCGCCCTTTGGCTTGGTCCAGGTGCCTACACCGCATGGAGTAAGCTCTCTGTCCAGAGTCTCAAGAACTGCCTCGAATTTAGGTCTTATTATTGCTGCATGCTTTCTCATGTGCTCCTTGAGGGCATTTATATCGCCGTTAAAGAAGCGCACATGACGAAGCTGATTAACTTTGTCGTGTCCGATGGTCTGGTATGTGAGCTGGGCCTTGATCTCCTCTAAATTATTGAGGGATGTGGCTATAGCTGCGATTCCGCTTCCCGGGAAGGTTATCTTGGAAGTGGATGAAAACTTGTATACAAGGTCAGGGCTTCCTGCCTTCTTGCACTCCTCAAGGATCTCGATGAGGTAGTCCTGATTATCGTCGTAGAGGTGGTGAACTCCGTATGCATTGTCCCAGAAGATACGGAAGTCTCTTGCTGCGGGACGAAGGCGTGCAAAACGTCTTACTGTCTCATCTGAATAGGAATAGCCCTGAGGATTTGAATACTTAGGTGTGCACCAGATTCCCTTGATGGACTCATCAGAAGAAACGAGCCTCTCTACCTCATCCATATCAGGACCTGTAGGTGTCATCTGTACAGGGATCATCTCTATTCCGAAGTATTCAGTAATCGCAAAGTGTCTGTCATATCCCGGAACAGGGCAAAGGAATTTAACCTTATCAAGCTTGCACCATGGAGTATTTCCCATAACACCATGTGTATATGCCCTTGATACGGTATCATACATTACGTTAAGTGAAGAGTTTCCATATATAATGATATTCTCCGGCTTGTTCTCCATCATTGCACCGATGAGAACCTTGGCCTCATGAATACCATCCAAAACGCCGTAGTTACGGCAATCTGTTCCATCCTCGCATGAAAGATCCGCCTCTGAATTGAGGGCATCCATCATACCCATAGAAAGATCAAGCTGTTCTCTGCATGGCTTACCTCTTGCCATGTTCAGATTCAGATCCATCTCCTGATACTTCTTGTACTCGGCCTTGAGCTTAACAATTTCCTGCTCAAGCTCCTGCTTGCTCATCTCAACATACTTCTTTGTACTGCCTTGAACCTGGGACATCTTTTTCTCCTCTCAAATTCACCACGTTAAATCGCTGATTTCTTCAATAAAATATAACGCAGACTTCAAAAAGAATCAAGGTATACAATTATACAAAATGTTATTTAGTTCATTTATCTTTTGTTAAAAGGCATACCACTTCCGAGCCTCTTGTGAACGGGAACATGTCCACAGGAACAGCTCTTTTGACCTTGTAGCCGCCCTTTGTTATGAGCTTTAAGTCATTGGCCAGTGAATCCGGGCTGCAGGATATGTACACTACCTTCTTGGGAGAAAGAGCTATCAGCGACCTGATAAACTCCGGTGTTGATCCTGATCTTGGAGGATCCATGAACACGAGGTCGACCTTATCTCCGGATTCTGCCATCTGCTGCATAAATACGGTGGCGTCATTCTGATAGAATGTAATGTTCTTTACTTCATTGATCTTGGCATTGAGGATCGCATCTTTTACCGCATCCTTGTTAAGCTCAACACTGATGACCTCTTTTACATGAGGACTTGCAATAAGACCGATGGTTCCAACTCCGCTGTAGCAGTCCATGGCAACTTCATCACCTGATAGATCTGCCATTTCAATTGCAGTCTTGTACAGCACTTCCTGTTGAATAGGATTAACCTGGTAAAAAGACTTTGGTGAAATCTTGAACTTCATACCACAGCAAATGTCATAGATGAATCCCGGTCCATAGATTGGCTTTTCCTTATCCCCAAGGATCATGCTGGTCTGCTTGTCATTTACATTAAGAACGATTGTGGTGATCTCCGGATGCTCTTTTCTAAGCGCCTTAACGAAGTTATTCTTGGATGGGAATACAGGTGAAACGGTAACCAGTACAACCATGATCTCTCCCGTGTTCTTACCTATCCTTATCAGCACATGACGAAGAAGGCCGTATCCGTTGTCCTCATCAAAAGTCTTGATCTTGAAGGACTTAAGCATCCCACGTATAGTTGCAATGATCGCATCGGCTTTCTGGTCTTCCAAAAGGCAGCTATCAACAGGCACAACCTCGTGGGAGCCTTCTCTGTATATTCCGGTTATAGGATTGCCCTTTCTGTCATGGTCAAAGACCGCATGAACCTTGCACCTGTAGTGCTCGGGACTCTCCATGCCTATGAAGGACTCCACCTTGCAGTATGGCTTTAAAAGCTCCGCAACATGTGCGTGCTTTTTACGAAGCTGTGTCTCATAAGGAGTGTCGATCATCTGACATGCTCCACACTTCTTGAAAACAGGGCAACGGCTTTTAGCCACATCTGCCTTGGGACTTTCCTGCTTTTTAACATATGTCTTTTTTACCGGTGCTTTCTTCTCTGCCATATTTTCTCCTTTACGCAAAGAATAAGCAGGAGAAATAAATCCCCTGCTCTATTTTAAAATTTCTCGTTATCTTCAGTATCGCCGATCTTGTTCTCAAATCTGAGCTCCGGCATTTCAAGGCCTGTGCTCTCTTCCTTCACTGCTTCGCTTCTTCTGCGGATGCGCTCTGTATTCTTGAGTTCACCGTAGTCCTTGTATTTGATACCCTCGATTCCCTGAGAAAGCTCTTTGGCTCTGACAAGGTCGCCCTTGTTGATCCTGAAGGTGCAGACTATCTTGCTGCCCTTTCTGTCGAAGAGCCTCTGAAGAATTGACTTGTCCTGCCACTCGATAAAGTAAGAGATACGATGTGCCAAAAACCTCTCTTCGAGCTGCTTCTTGCTCTCTACGCTATATACCCTGCAGAAGGGTACTTCATTATTAAAGACCTGATTGTTCTGGATAATAGAAGACATATAAACCTCACTTTATTTTCTAACTAATATTAGATTATAACCCAGAAGGCGCATTCTTTCAAGAAACACAAGCAGTTTATGCTATACTTATTTTATCAAAAACATGGAGAAAACCTTATGTTCACTTTTGAAAAAACACTTCCCGAAAATGTCGGGATATCTTCTAAAGCAATAAAAAATGTTCTTGAAAAGCTGCAGCAAAAGGACGTTCCGATGCACAGCCTCCTTATCATGAAGGACGATAAGCTGATCTTTGAAAAATACTATGCTCCTTATACAGCTGATACTCTTCACAGGCTCTTTTCCGTAAGTAAGAGTATCACAGCCATGGCGATAGCGCTGCTGCAGGAGGAGGGCAAGCTTTCCTTTGACGCCTCAATAACGGACTATTTCCCTGAATATACGGATGAGAACACTCATCCCTGGATCAGGCAGACCACAATAAGGAACATGCTCCAGATGCGCACCTGCCACGCTTCCACCACCTACAAGGTCGATATGAAATCCGACTGGGTGGAGAGCTTTTTTAAGGTACCACCGACGCATAAGCCCGGGACCATTTTCCACTATGATACCTCTGCAGCTCACACTCTGTGCGCTCTTGCAGAGAAGCTGACGGGAATGCCCATGCTTGACTATCTGAAGGAAAAGGCTTTTAACTATCTTGATTTTTCCGGGGATTCTTATATGGTAAAAGACCCTTTTGGAGTATCCATGGGCGGAAGCGGCCTTATGGCAACTCCTATGGATTTTCTTAAGATCCTGTATCTGCTTCACAAGGGCGGAACTGTTGTATGTGGCGATGGCATAACGAGATCTCTTTTACCAAAAGAGTTTGTAGAGGAAGCCACAGCAAACATCAGCGATTCGCTTCCCACTGCCCCTCTTCCCAGTGAAGCACAGGGGTATGGTATGCAGATCTGGCAGAATGAGAAGGGCGGATTTGTGCTCTACGGAATGGGTGGTCAGCTCGGCATCAGTCTTCCTTCGGAAAACATGCTGATCGTAACAACTGCCGACACTCAGGGAATGGCCGGTGGAAATCAGGTTATCTACGATGCACTTTATGAGAATCTCCTTGGAAATAGCGCCGCAACCGGCGATGGTAAAAGAGCTTACGAAGACCTGTTATCTTACGCAGAAGGCCTTAAAATTGCGCCGCCAAGGCTTCCCGAAAACTACGGCTATACTCATACAGGAGAAGATGCTCCTGCTGGTTATGGGGATTTTAACAGAGTTTACAAGCTCGCAGAAAATCCTCAGGGATTTGATACCCTTGAGGTCTGCTTAAACT
>JAEEGG010028408.1_pt1 | contig 10520 bp, 7 predicted proteins | sample 9134161 | NCBI WGS metagenome assembly JAEEGG01 (sample SAMN16246543, study PRJNA631951) | gut metagenome | biome: gut microbiome; feature: rumen; material: CR-attached | host: Bos | place: Iran: Karaj | collected 2018-10 | reverse complement strand
CGAACGGTACGGTACGAACCTCTTCGAGTTCAATCCTTGAGTCGTTCTTAGCCACGATGCTGGCATTGGCGGCTGCGTTGGCAGCCACACCACCGGCGTGGAACGTACGCAGTGTCAGCTGAGTACCTGGCTCACCGATAGCCTGAGCGGCAATCACACCGACAGCCTCGCCCTTCTGTACCATCTTACGGGTAGCAAGGTTACGACCATAACACTTCATGCAGACACCATGCTTCGACTCACAGGTCAATACTGAACGAATCTCGACGCTCTCGATAGGAGAATCTTCGATGGCCTGTGCAATAGGCTCGGTAATCTCCTCACCAGCAGCAACAATGAGCTGACCAGTAGAAGGATGGATGATATCGTGAACACTGACACGACCTAAGATGCGCTCGTACAGCGTAGAGATAACCTCGTCGCCATTCTTCAGAGCGGTGCATACCAAACCACGCAGCGTACCACAGTCTTCCTCGTTGATAATCACGTCGTGCGATACGTCAACCAGACGACGAGTCAGATAACCGGCGTCAGCCGTCTTCATGGCCGTATCAGCCAGACCCTTACGGGCACCGTGCGTAGAGATGAAGTACTCCAGCACTGACATACCTTCCTTGAAGTTCGAAAGAATTGGGTTCTCAATAATCTGTGCACCCTCGGCACCTGCCTTCTGGGGCTTAGCCATCAGACCACGCATACCAGAGAGCTGACGAATCTGGTCTTTACTACCACGAGCACCCGAGTCGAGCATCATGAATACAGCGTTGAAGCCCTGGTCGGCCTCTGTCATCTCCTTCATCAGCACGTTACCCAGGTCGTTGTTGACGTGTGTCCACGTATCGATAACCTGATTGTAACGCTCGTTGTCGGTAATGAAACCCATGTTATAGTTCTCGGTAATCTGCTGTACCTCGGCATTACCCTTCTCAATCAAGTCTTTCTTAGACTCAGGGATAATGATATCATCGAGGTTGAACGACAGACCTGCCTCGTAAGCCATGCGGTAACCAAGGTTCTTGATACCATCCAGGAACTCACAAGCTTCAGCGAAACCTACGTTCTTAATCACGTCGGCAATGATGTCGCGCAGACTCTTCTTAGACACAATCTTGTTGACATAACCAACTTCCTTCGGAATGATGCCATTCACGATGACACGACCTACAGAGGTCTCTACCATGTGCTTGCAAGGCTTGCCGTCAACGATGTCGTCAACCATTACCTTTACCTGAGCGTGCAGGTCACACTTGCCCTCGTTGTGGGCAATGATAGCCTCTTCAGGACCATAGAAGGTCAGGCCTTCACCCTTGGCGCCTGGACGAATCTTAGAGATATAGTACAGACCGAGCACCATATCCTGTGAAGGAACGGTAATAGGTGCACCATTGGCAGGGTTCAGAATATTGTGGCTCTGGAGCATCAGAATCTGAGCCTCCAGAATAGCTTCATTAGACAAGGGGAGGTGGACAGCCATCTGGTCACCGTCGAAGTCAGCGTTGAATGCGGTACAAGCCAGTGGGTGCAACTGGATAGCCTTACCCTCAATCAACTTAGGCTGGAAGGCCTGAATACCCAAACGGTGCAGTGTTGGTGCACGGTTAAGCAGCACGGGATGACCCTTCATCACGTTCTCCAGAATATCCCAGATAACGGGCTCACGACGGTCAACAATCTTCTTAGCCGACTTTACCGTCTTCACGATACCGCGCTCGATGAGCTTACGGATGATGAATGGCTTGTAAAGCTCAGCAGCCATCAGCTTAGGCAGACCGCACTCACCCATCTTCAGTTCAGGACCGACGACGATAACCGAACGGGCTGAGTAGTCAACACGCTTACCCAGCAAGTTCTGACGGAAACGACCCTGCTTACCCTTCAGTGAGTCAGACAGTGACTTCAGAGGACGGTTCGAGTCGCTCTTCACAGCGCTTGACTTACGGCTGTTGTCGAACAATGAGTCGACAGCCTCCTGCAACATACGCTTCTCGTTACGCAGAATGACCTCAGGAGCATGAATCTCCATCAGGCGCTTCAGACGATTGTTACGAATGATGACGCGACGATAGAGGTCGTTCAAGTCGGATGTAGCGAAACGGCCACCATCCAGTGGTACCAGAGGACGGAGCTCAGGAGGTGTCACAGGGATAATCTTCATGATCATCCATTCAGGACGGTTAACACCCTTCTCCACACTTGCGCGGAAAGCCTCGACAACCTGCAGACGCTTCAGAGCCTCGTTCTTACGCTGAACGGAAGAGTCGCTGTTGGCACGGTCACGCAACTCGTATGACAATGAGTCGAGATCGAGCTTGAGCAGGAGGTCATAGATGGCCTCAGCACCCATCTTGGCGACGAACTTATTAGGATCGCTGTCGTCGAGATAGTAGTTATCTTCTGACAGTTGGTTGTCAACAATTTCGTTGTACTCCTCTTCTGACAGCAGGTCGTACATCTGAGAGCCCAAGGCAGGATTGCCGTCGGCATCCTTCTTGCCAGCCATCACACCCGGCTGAATAACCACGTAACGCTCGTAGTAGATGATAGCATCGAGCTTCTTGGTGGGCAGACCCAGCAGATAGCCAATCTTGTTAGGCAAGCTGCGGAAGTACCAGATATGAGCTACGGGGACAACCAGTTCGATATGACCGGTACGCTCACGACGAACCTTCTTCTCGGTTACCTCAACACCACAACGGTCGCAGACGATACCCTTATAGCGGATGCGCTTGTACTTACCGCAGGCACACTCATAATCCTTCGTAGGACCGAAGATGCGCTCGCAGAACAAGCCGTCACGCTCAGGCTTATAGGTGCGATAGTTGATGGTCTCAGGCTTGGTAACCTCACCAAACGAACTCTCGAGAATCTCTTCAGGCGAAGCCAGTCCGATGGTTATCTTGGTAAAGTTTGTCTTTACTTTTGTATCTTTCTTGAAAGCCATATTTCAATATATAACTTTTAATTCTTAACTCTTAATTCTTAACTCTTAACTCTCATTAATCCATCTTGATGCTGAGACCAAGACCCTTCAACTCGTGCAGCAGCACGTTGAGTGACTCGGGAATACCAGGAGTAGGCATGGGCTCGCCCTTCACGATAGCTTCATAGGCCTTAGCACGACCTACCACATCATCAGACTTGATGGTCAGGATTTCTTGCAGCACATGGCTGGCACCAAAGGCCTCCAATGCCCAAACCTCCATCTCACCAAAACGCTGACCACCGAACTGAGCCTTACCACCGAGAGGCTGCTGAGTGATGAGAGAGTACGGACCGATAGAACGGGCGTGCATCTTATCCTCAACCATGTGACCGAGTTTCAAGAAGTAGGTGATACCTACCGTAGCGGGCTGGTCGAACTTCTCACCAGTCTCACCATCATACAGGTGTGTAGAGCAGAGACGTGGCAGACCGGCTTTGTCGGTCCATTCTGCAAGGTCGTCAAGCTTGGCACCGTCGAAGATAGGTGTAGCAAACTTCACGCCCAGACGCTTACCAGCAGCACCGAGGATAGCCTCGAAAATCTGACCGAGGTTCATACGAGAAGGCACACCCAGCGGGTTCAGTACCAAGTCAACGGGACGACCATCCTCGAGGAACGGCATATCCTCTTGACGTACCACCTTCGATACAATACCCTTGTTACCGTGACGACCGGCCAGCTTATCGCCGACACCAATCTTACGCTTTTTGGCTACATATACCTTAGCCATCTGCAGGATGCCTGAGGGCAGCTCGTCACCAATGGTAATGGCAAACTTCTTACGCTTGTTCTCAGCATCGAGCAGCTTGAACTTCTTCATGTAGTTGATAATCAACTTGGCAATCAGATCATTCTTGTGCTCGTCGCTGGTCCAGTTGTTGGTCTGAATGTCACCATACTCAAGATTCTTCAGAGCAGTCATCGTGAACTTGGCACCCTTGGCAATGATTTCAGCACCGGTATAATCTTTGACACCCATCGAAGTCTTACCCTTGGTCAGAGTTATCAGCTTCTCAATCAGGATGTCCTTCAGGTCATCAACCTTTGCCTGATACTCTTCGTCAATCTTAGCCAGCGTAATCTTATCCTGCTGCTTGGTCTGACGGGTCTTAATGGCGCGGGCAAAAAGCTTCTTGTCGATGATGACACCAGTCAGTGAGGGGTTAGCCTTCAGTGAAGAATCCTTCACGTCGCCAGCCTTGTCACCGAAGATGGCGCGAAGCAGCTTCTCCTCAGGTGATGGATCGCTCTCGCCCTTAGGCGAAATCTTACCAATCAGGATATCGCCGGGCTCTACGCGGGCACCCACACGGATGATACCATTCTCATCAAGGTCCTTAGTAGCTTCCTCGCTGACGTTAGGAATATCAGCTGTAAACTCCTCAGCACCACGCTTGGTTTCACGAACGTCGAGTGAATACTCATCGACATGGACAGAGGTCAGTACGTCCTCACGTACAATACGCTCGTTCAGCACGATGGCATCCTCATAGTTGTAACCCTTCCAAGGCATGTAAGCCACCAGCAGGTTACGACCCAGAGCCAACTCGCCGTTCTCGGTAGCATAACCCTCAGTCAGAATGTCGCCCTTCTTCACACGCTGACCCTTCTCACAGATAGGACGCAGGTCAATCGTCATGTTCTGGTTGGTACGACGGAACTTAGGAATACGGTACTCCTTCAGGGCAGGCTCGAAGCTGACGAACTCCTCATCCTCCGTACGATCGTACAGGATACGGATGGTAGTAGCGTCCACATAGTCGATGACACCTTCGCCCTCGGCAGTAATCATGGTACGAGAATCCTCGCACACCTGCTTCTCAATACCGGTACCCACGATAGGAGCCTCGTTATGGAGCAGGGGAACGGCCTGACGCATCATGTTCGATCCCATCAGTGCACGGTGAGCATCATCGTGCTCCAAGAATGGAATGAGCGAAGCGGCGATAGAGGCAATCTGCTGCGGTGATACGTCCATCAGGTCTACCTGTGCGGGAGGTACCACGGGGAAGTCGGCATCCTGACGGCACTTTACCACCTTACGGATGAAGGTACCATCGTCGTTCAGCGGTGCATTACCCTGACCGATGATATGCTCAGCCTCTTCCTCAGCAGTCAGATAGACTACCTCGTCATTATTCAGGTTGGCCACACCGTTCTCAATCTTACGATAAGGCGTCTCGATGAAGCCGAGTTCATTAATCTTAGCATAGACACACAGTGACGAAATCAGACCGATGTTAGGACCTTCAGGGCTCTCAATCGGGCAGAGACGACCATAGTGTGTGTAGTGTACGTCACGCACCTCGAAACCAGCACGCTCACGAGACAGACCGCCAGGACCCAGGGCAGAGAGACGACGCTTGTGGGTTACCTCGGCCAACGGGTTCGTCTGGTCCATGAACTGTGACAGCGGGTTGGTACCGAAGAACGAGTTGATAACGCTCGAGATAGTCTTGGCGTTAATCAGGTCAGTCGGTGTGAACACCTCATTATCGCGAACGTTCATGCGCTCACGGATGGTACGGCTCATACGGGCCAGACCTATAGAGAACTGATTCGACAGCTGCTCACCGACGGTGCGTACGCGACGGTTCGACAGGTGGTCGATATCGTCGACAGAAGCCTTCGAGTTAATCAGCTGAATCAGATACTTGATAATTTCAATGATGTCTTCCTTGGTCAGCACACGGACATCCATCTCGGTGTCGAGACCAAGTTTCTTGTTGATACGGTAACGACCCACATCACCCAAGTCGTAACGTTTGTCGGAGAAGAACAGGTTCTGGATGACCTCACGAGCACTGGCATCATCGGCAGGGTCTGCATTACGCAGCTGACGATAGATGTAGAGCACGGCCTCCTTCTCTGAGTTCGAGGGGTCCTTCTGCAGGGTATTGAAGATGATGGAGTAGTCCTGAGCAATAGCCTCATCCTTGTGAACCAGGATGGTCTGGGCACCACTCTCCAAGATATCCAGCATGTTGTCCTCGGTAATCTCTGTCTCACGCTCCATGATTACCTCATGACGCTCGATAGAAACCACCTCACCAGTATCCTCATCCACGAAGTCCTCGTTCCAGCTCTTCAGCACACGGGCAGCGAGCTTACAACCAAGCACTTCCTTCAGGCTCTTCTTGTTTACCTTAACCTCCTCGGCAAGGTCGAAGATCTGCAGAATGTCCTTATCGTTCTCGTAACCGATGGCACGCAAAAGTGTGGTAACAGGCAACTTCTTCTTACGGTCGATGTAAGCGTACATCACGTTGTTGATGTCGGTGGCAAACTCTATCCACGAACCCTTGAAGGGGATGATACGTGCAGAATAGAGCAATGTACCGTTAGCGTGTACGTTCTGACCGAAGAATACACCAGGCGAACGGTGCAGCTGTGATACCACTACGCGCTCGGCACCGTTAATCACAAAGGTACCGTTAGCAGTCATATAAGGTATCGGACCCAGGAATACATCCTGAATCACCGTGCCGAAATCCTCGTGGTCGGGATCGGTGCAATAGAGTTTCAGCTTAGCCTTCAAGGGTACACTATAGGTTAGGCCACGCTCCAGACACTCGTCAATAGTGTAACGGGGCGGGTCGATATAGTAATCCAAGAACTCAAGGACGAAGTTATTACGCGTGTCGGTGATAGGGAAGTTCTCTGAGAACACCTTATACAAGCCGTCGTTCTTGCGTTCCTCAGGCGGAGTGTCCAACTGGAGGAAGTCTTTAAAAGACTTTAATTGCACATCGAGAAAATCCGGAAACGGCATCGGATTCTTGACGCTGCCAAAGTTTACTCTGTTATCAATTACTTTTGAAGCCATATAAATTATTTTCTAATGAGTCTTATAGGGCCTATAGGACGTATAGGACCTATAGGATAATGTCCGAAGACAAGAAAATGGTCGGGAACCCTCTACTGGAGAGCTCCCAACCACTTGTTATTGTTGTATTCTGAATTACTTCAGCTCTACTACGGCACCAGCCTCTTCGATAGCCTTCTTCAGGTTCTCAGCCTCGTCCTTAGACAGACCTTCCTTCAGAGTAGAAGGAGCACCGTCTACGAGATCCTTAGCTTCCTTCAGACCCAGACCGCAAGCTTCCTTAACGGCCTTTACAACCTGCAGCTTAGCAGCACCGGCCTCCTTCAGAACAACGTCGAAAGAAGTCTTCTCCTCAGCGGCAGCCTCAGCGCCACCAGCAGCGGGACCAGCAGCAACAGCAACAGCTGCAGCAGCGGGCTCAATTCCATACTCGTCCTTCAGGACTGTTGCCAACTCTTGTACTTCTTTTACTGTGAGGTTAACCAACTCCTCAGCAATAGCTTTAATATCTGCCATTTTATTTAAAATTTTAATTGTTTTTTAATGTTAATGATACTTATTGTTCGCTTATTTGTTACGCTCAGCGATAGCGTCAAGCAGTCCGTGAATCTTGCCACCAGCATTCAAACCAGACACAACGTTCTTGATAGGAGACTGGAGCAAAGCCACAACATCGGCGATGAGTTCGTTCTTGCTCTTGATAGAAACAAGTTCCTCGAGCTTATCAGCACCCACGAAGAAGCCCTCTTCTGCATAAGCTGCCTTCAAGGCAGGGATGCCTTCCTTCTTATATTCCTTGAGAAGCTTAGCGGGTACATTAGCTGTCTGTGTAAACATCACAGCTGTGCTACCCTTCAGGCTATCATACAACGGTGCAAAGTCAATATCAGAAGCCTCGAAAGCCTTGTGAAGAAGAGTGTTCTTCACGACAACCATCTTGATTTCGTTCTTGAAACATTTGCGACGAAGATTGCTAGTCTGCTCTGCATTCAATCCAGCAATATCTACCAGATAGAAATGAGGATATTCCTTCAGCTTCTCGCCAAGTTCTACTACGATAGTATCTTTTAATTCCTTTTTCATTTTACTAAACTTTTACGAGTTATTCAACTGATTTAGGATCTACCTTGATACCAGCACTCATAGTGCTAGAGATAAAGATACTCTTCATATAGGTACCCTTGGCAGCAGCCGGCTTAAGCTTGATAATTGTCTGCAAGAACTCCTTGGCATTCTCATAGATCTGCTCTGGAGTAAAGGTAATCTTACCAATTGAGGTATGTACGATACCTGCCTTATCAACCTTGAAGTCAATCTTACCCTGCTTTACTTCCTTAACTGCCTTAGCAACGTCCATAGTTACAGTACCACTCTTGGGGTTAGGCATCAGGCCACGAGGACCGAGGATGCGTCCGAGAGGACCAAGCTTACCCATGCATGAGGGCATTGTAATAATTACATCAACATCTGTCCAACCCTGCTTAATCTTGTCGATATATTCATCAAGACCAACATAGTCGGCACCAGCTTCCTTAGCAGCAGCTTCCTGATCAGGAGTACAGAGTGCGAGCACACGTGTTACTTTACCAGTACCATTAGGCAGCGATACAACGCCACGTACCATCTGGTTAGCCTTACGTGGGTCAACACCCAAGCGTACATCGATATCTACAGAAGCCTCGAACTTAGTGGTGGTAATCTCCTTCACCAACTCTGCAGCTTCCTTCAAAGAGTATGCTTTCCCTGCTTCAACCTTATCAGCTACCAACTTTTGATTTTTTGTCAGTTTACTCATTGTCTTAATTGAAGTTTTTGATTATTTACCAGGGAAATCCCCTTTAACAGTGATACCCATACTGCGTGCTGTACCAGCAATCAGCTTCATAGCAGACTCAACAGTAAAGCAATTGAGATCGCTCATCTTATCCTCAGCAATAGCACGTACCTGATCCCAAGTAACGCTAGCAACCTTCTTACGGTTAGGCTGAGCAGAGCCACCCTTAACTTTAGCAGCCTCCAACAATTGAACTGCTGCAGGAGGAGTCTTAATAATGAAACTGAATGACTTGTCAGCATAGTATGTGATAACAACAGGAAGAATCTTACCTGCCTTATCCTGGGTTCTGGCGTTGAACTCTTTGCAGAATCCCATAATGTTAATACCCTTCGAACCCAAAGCAGGTCCTACGGGAGGAGAGGGATTCGCAGCGCCACCTTTAATCTGTAATTTGATTAATCCAGCAACTTCTTTAGCCATTTCTGTTTTTAAATATTAATTGATTGATATATAAGCCGCAGGAGTGGAAGCCTCCTATGACCGTATATAGAATAGACGCACCGTAACAATTGCGCCTTATTCTTTCTCTACTTGTGTAAATGCCAGTTCCAGCGGTGTCTTTCTGCCGAAGATTTTCACCATAACCTTCAACTTACGCTTCTCAGCGTTCACCTCTTCGATGATACCACTGAAACCACTGAAAGGTCCATCAGTAACCTTTACTGTCTCATCAACACTATATGGAATATTGAGCTCTGCGCTCTCTATCGTTGTCTCCTCTGCGGTACCCAAGATACGATTAATATCCGACTGGCGTACTACCTGAGGATTATCCATTCCACCAAGGAATCCTAACACGTTGGGAATAAAACGGAGCATGTGAGCCACCTCACCTTGTAGTTTGGCCTGAACCAACACATAACCAGGCAAGAAGAGTTTCTCCTTGATGACACGCTTGCCATTACGAAGCATAGCATACTTCTCAGTAGGAAGAAGGACTTCACCAACGTGACTTTCGAGTACATCGTTATGCTTCTTTGCAGCATCGATGAACTCTTTCACTTTGCCTTCTTTTCCACTAACAGCACGCAATACGTACCATTTCATATCCGTAGCTTCTGCCATCTTACTCTAAACCGTTTAGTTAGGATAAATTGAACTCATGACGGCCTTGAACGCTACGTCCATCAGCCACACTACTACTGCAATAATAAGAGAAGCCGAAAGAACTACAACAGCGCTCTGGGTGAGTTCTTTGTACGTCGGCCAAGTCGTCTTATGTGCAAGCTCATCATAGCAAGCCTTGCAATAATTGATGAATGTCTTAATAATGTTCATACTATCTTCTTTTTTTAGCACGGGAAGGAGGACTCGAACCCACGACCCTCGGTTTTGGAGACCGATGCTCTACCAACTGAGCTATTCCCGTATGAAAGCCCCCACCCGAAAGCGGGGGCTTGGTTTATCTAGTATTTCTAGATATTCTTGATGATCAAGAGGTTCTAGAGGATTAGTCCTCGAATACCTCAGTGATCTGACCAGAACCAACGGTGCGGCCACCTTCACGGATAGCGAAACGCAGACCCTGGTTCAGAGCAACAGCGTAAATCAGCTCTACGGTGATCTCTACGTTATCACCAGGCATTACCATCTCTACGCCTGCAGGAAGAGTGATCTCACCTGTGCAGTCCATAGTGCGGAGGTAGAACTGAGGACGATACTTGTTGCCGAATGGAGTGTGACGACCACCCTCTTCCTTCTTCAGAACATAGATAGAAGCCTTGAACTTCTTGAAAGGCTTAATCTGTCCTGGGTGGCAGAGTACCATACCACGCTTGATCTCGTTCTTGTCGATACCACGGAGCAGCAGACCAACGTTATCACCAGCCTGACCCTCATCCAGGATCTTACGGAACATCTCAACACCAGTTACA
>JAEEGG010028397.1_pt1 | contig 10523 bp, 3 predicted proteins | sample 9134161 | NCBI WGS metagenome assembly JAEEGG01 (sample SAMN16246543, study PRJNA631951) | gut metagenome | biome: gut microbiome; feature: rumen; material: CR-attached | host: Bos | place: Iran: Karaj | collected 2018-10 | reverse complement strand
CAAGCACGCATGTTTTCCCGATTTGGCACAAAGTTTTCCCGTGGTGGCACAACAGCCATCACGGTTTTTCGTACATTTGCAGCCGTAAATGGGCAAACAGCCAAATAAACCGTAAATTCGTAAATAGTAAATGAACATAAGCCTCATTCTCACCGTAGCCCTCGCCTCTGCCATGATAGTCATAGTACTGGTGTTGGTGGCTGTTGTTGTTTACCAACGGTGGCAGATTGGCGACAAGAATGCCACGCTGGCCCGCTTCATCGACGAGAACGAGCGCATGCGCCGTAAGATGGAACGCATGGAAGTTACGTAAAAAGTATGAGACGAAGAGTAACAAGGATACAGACGGCTGATGCCCGGACACCGTTCGGCGACGTTAGGAGACGCTTGCCAAAGCAAGAACAATCCCCCGCCGACGTGCGGCGAGGGAGGATTTGGTCTGGCTCTACTGAGGAAAGGAGAGAGGAAGGGCTACTTATCGTTGTAATGCCCGTAGGAGGAGAGGACCAGCACAAGGACTTCGGTCTCGAAAATCTGATATACCATCCTGTGCTTCTTGGTGATTTCACGTCTCCATCGGCCTTCGGGCTTTCCCTTCAGCGGTTCGGGATGCCCCAGTCCCGTCTTCGGATGAACTTTCAGTTCCTCAATGAAGCGCTGCGCCTTGGCAAAGGCTTTCGGCTCACTCTTGGCCAGACGGACAAAGTCGGCCTCGGCCTCAGTGGTAGGGGTGACTTTATATATCATAGCCGCGTCTCCTCAGATAGGTGGTCAAATCCTCGTCAGGGAGCAGCGAATCACACTTTCCCTGCCTGTACTCCTCCTCACCGCGTTCCAACTTGGCTAAGAACTCCTCCTTCGACATCAGCGTATCGTCCTCTTTCTTGGCCACGAGTTTCTTCAGATACTTGGCCAGCTGCTTCATCAGCGGCTCGCTGTCGGCTATCGCGGCCATGTCGCGCCATATCTGCGCATTCAACTCTATTGCTGTCATAATCCTATCGTTTTATGGGTTTCGGCTGCAAAGATACGAATAAGCGAGCGAAAAACCAAATAAATTTGGATTTTTCCGAGCGAGAGTATTTTAGAGCGTAGCTCAAAGTTCTTGCAAATAGCAAGCGACACAAGTGTCGAGCGACGAAGAATATTTGAAATAACAGAATATAAACATAAAAAACAATATTAATCATTAAAATTTCACGATTATGAAAAAGAGTATTACTGCTACGTTTGCGCGAGCCGGTGGATGGCTGGCTCGCGCAAGAAGAGTGAGGGCGACGATGATGTTGCTGCTCGTGCTTTCTAACTCCTTGACGGCACTGGCTCTGACTGAAGGGCCGTGGACGTATGACTCGCACCGTTGGGGTAGTTGCAGTATGGATATGGTCAATTCAATTGCTTTCTGGGGACTGGGCAATCGTTCAGGTTGGGGCACACCTATGCAATGGCAAGACGGAGACGGCACCGGTTTTACAATAGATGGTAATTCTGGTCCTAATGATAAATTTGGTGTTTTTTCTGTTTATACGCATAATGAGAATGTACCTTCTTACACACGAATGGTGTTGAATTGGACTTATGAGGTAAGGATTCATGAGAAAGCACATTATAATACTGTGGCTTTATATGCCCGCGATGATATAAATGCACTCAAGAGTATGAACGTAGATTTCACGCAGGGATGGTGGAATCAGAGCGGGTCACAGTATTGCTTTTACCATTATATGCAAACTGCTTTTGACAATACGTATTATTCGGGAAACAAATCCAAGCAATTTAGTTTTGACAACAGAAATTCCTCCTCTGCACAGAATAAGACATGGGGAATTATGCTGACACATCTTGTTTCGAATGGTGGTAGTACTGGCTACAATGGAATTCACGAGTGGGCTGGTTTTAAAAACATGGGCACCTCATGGACCTATTATTACTACAAGCACGTCACCTTCGACTCCAATGGCGGCACTGGCTCGATGGAACAGCAGACCATTGAGAACAGCGGCACACTGACAGCCAGCACCATGACCCGCGACGGCTATGTCTTTGCCGGATGGAACACCGAAGCCGACGGCAGCGGCACATACTATGCCGACAAAGCAACCCTTACGGCCACTGCGGAGGATAAAGGCCCTGTGAAACTCTATGCGCAATGGCTCTCCATACCCACCAACCTTTCCGGCGAATTCATGCAGAAGGACCGTAAGGTGAAGCTCCTGTGGAATACCTTTAGCGGCTCTTCGCCACTGGGTGGAAAGTTTGTCGTTTACCGCAACGACACGAAGATTGGTGTGTTGGCGCATTCATTCAACCCCGACGGGACTACCGGCTTGACCTTTGAGGATATGAATACCGCTACAGAGACCTACTTCCCCTACGAGTCAACCCTGAGCTACGATGTCTATCTCGTGCCCGACGGCTGGGACGAAGACACCAAACGGTCGGATTGCAAAGCCACGGTCACAGTCAGCACCACACGAAGGGTGCCGGTGAGCACTCCTAATGCCGAAGGCCAGGCCGACCGCATCGTGTTCACGTGGACGTCGGACGGCTATCCGGCCAGCTGGGGCAACCAGTTCAAGATTTATGTCGACAACGAGACAGAACCTATCTATACCATCACGCCGACAGACAATCAGACCGTCTTCCAATGGGAGCACCGCACCACCGACAAGCATGATGACCGACAGAGCGGCATGGACGGATCCATCCACTACACAGAGGAGCCGCTGAGTGGTTGCTTGCCGCACAACTACCGTATTGATGGTGTCATCGGCACGACGGTACTCAGCTCAACGACATTTGTAAAAAAGGCCATCGGCACGGGCACGCTGTTCTACTCGCTCGATGCTACGAAGGGCGCCTATCCCGGCACGGTGAAGCTGCAGTGGCACGTCAACCAGCAGGGCAACACCGCCGCCAAGACCTACATCGTAGATCGACGCCGCACGGAGAGACCCGACGAGGCGTGGGTGACGCTCTACCGCACGTCGAGCAACGAAGACTACCTGATGTACACCGACGACACGCCGCTGCCGGGCGTCTATTACGACTACCGGGTGACAGTAGAGGACAAGTGCTCCGACGGTACGATTATCAGCAACGAGACCATCGACATCGGCTTCGCACAGACGACAGGCACGATGAGCGGTCGCATCACCTTCGGCGCCACGGGCAGTTCGGTGGCCAACGTGGATGTGGAGGCCAGGCGGACGGGCGCGTCGGGCGATGCCGAGGCTCAGTACCACGCCATGCGCTTCACCGGCAGTAACGGTGCCGTGACGTGGACATATCCCTCGACGACCTACGCCGACGGCAAGTTAGCATCGGGCGACTTCACCATCCAGCTATGGGTGAACCCCGAGACGCTGGGCGAGGCCAAGATGGTGCGCCTGAACGGCGAGACCTGCTACGTGGGGATGGATGCCGACGGCAAGCTGACGCTGGTTGACGGCTCGACCACTTATACCTTCGCGGACGCCGTGCTAACGGCCGGGCAGTATAACCACGTGGCACTCACGCGCAGCGGCACAACGGTGACCGCCAGCGTGGTGGGTACCGACGCAGCAGGCATAGCCGTGCTGAACAGCAGCACGCAGCCCTTGAACGGCAGCCTGACGCTGACCGATGCCGCACAGCTGACGCTAGGCCACTTCGTGGGCTATGTCGACGAGTTCCGCTTCTGGACAAAGGCACTCACCGAGGCTGAGATTCTGGAGAACTACGACCACCTGCTGGTGGGCAACGAGAAGCAGCTGGAGACCTACTGGACCTTCGACGAGGGCCTGCTCACGCAGTTCTTCGACTACTCGCGCGACGGCACCGTCTATCACCAGCACCACGGCAAGACGGGCAGCAACGCCCAACCGTCGAACCTGACACCCACACAGCTGAAGCTGAAGGCAAAGACCGACCGTGACGGCAACTACATCATCCAGGGTGTGCCGTTCTCGGGCGAGGGTACGACGTATGCCGTCATTCCGACGCTTGGCATCCACCAGTTCAACCCGACGCAGCAGCTGCGCTTCGTGGGCAACAACTCGCTGGTACACAACGGCACGGACTTCACCGACATCTCGTCGTTCCCCGTGCGCGGCACCATCCGCTACGCCAACACCGACTACCCCGTGGAAGGCGTGAACTTCTACGTCGATGGGCAGATCTGCGCCAAAGAAGGCCAGCCCATCACGACGAATATCAACGGTGAGTACGAAATCTCTGTGCCCATCGGCGAGCACTATATCACCGTGAAGAAGCAGGGCCATGAGTTTGCCAACGACGGGCGCTATCCCGCCGACCCGAACAAGACGGGCACGCTGGTGAACTACAACGATGCCGTGAAGAACCTCGACTTCGAGGACGTGACGCTGGTCACTGTGGCCGGTCGCGTCACGGGCGGTAAGATAGAGGAAGAGAAGCCTCTCGGCTTCGGCGAGAGCGTAAACAACATCGGCCAGGCCACCATCACCCTCGGCATCGACGGCTACCGCCTGAACGTGGAACGCAACGTGAGCGGCACCACCGTAAGCTATGACAACAACCCCGACAACCTGGTAGTCAGCTCGCCCACTGCCGACGTGCAGAGCACGGCCTACCGCAAGGGCGGCTCGGCCGATGACGTGAAGAAAATCATCATCCAGACCGACCCGAAGACGGGCGAGTTCGCCGCCCTGCTGCCACCCATCGACTACCGCGTGGAGAGCATCGTCATAGAGAGCAACCAGCAGATTCAGTTCGACAACCTGCCCGTGCTCTACGCCAACGACCCGATGCAGACGACCACCGACTCGTTAGAGGTGGAGGGTTCCGCCACCAAGAAGTTCGAGTATGTGGCTAAGATGATTCAGAGCTACTACAGCGAGCCCGTGCTTGAAGTGACTCAAAAGGACCGCTCCGACGGCTCCTTCGGTGAGCGCACCTATACCTATACTGACACAAAGACGAAAGAAAATACCGATCTGACGCTCTTCACTGCGGCTGAAGGATTGCCCGTCAGCTACACCTACGGCTTCCCCATCTTCGAACAGATGAAGCGCTACACGTTCAACGTGCGCGGCTATGAGACCTACGTGAACCACGATGACGCACAGAACCCCGTCACCTACGAGGTGCCGCTGCAGAACGTGCCCGTGACCTTCACCAATCAGATGGGTACTGGCCAGGCCGTAGTGATGGACGCTACGCAGACTGACGGTGAAGACAAAGACGGAGACCTCGCTGGCGAGGCCATCCCCGACGAGCTGACACTCGACGAGAACGGCTGCGGCCAGTACCAGTGGCAGGCCGGCTTCCCCAACATCACCGCCCCCTACACGCTGAACCTCGCCGCCACCTTCACCCACAACGACAGGGGCTACACCTGGACGGGCGCGAACACGCCGAACGCGCTGACGGGTGTCGTCGTAGGCGCACTGCCCACGGGCAGCAACTTCGTGACCGCCGGCCCCGACAAGGTGGAGATGATCATCCGCGACCCGGCAGGCTCGGCCTCGTCGGCCTTCTGGGAAACCGGCCAGGGCGTGACCCAGACCGAGACGCAGACCATCACCGTGAATGAGGAGATAGAGACGATGACCCACACCGAGTTCGGCGTGGAACTGACCTCGCTGATGGCAGCCGGCGTGGGTGTCATCGTGGGCGTCATAGAGACCAACAGCTCGAAGGTGAACCTCGACGTGGGCGTAACCACCGAGTATGAGTATGTGTCGTCGGACACCCGCGTGCTGACCACCAGCACCACGAAGCGCATCTCCACCAGCGGCGAGCCTGAATACGTGGGCGCACAGGGCGACGTGTTCGTAGGACAATCGACGAACATCGTCTTCGGCAATGCCCGCACGGTTGGCTTCAAGAAGGATGCCACATCGGGCGAAATAGCGCTTGAGAAGTTCGACAACTATGTCACCGGCCAGGAGTTTGAGACCCACTTCAACTACACGCAGAACTACATTGAGAACGTGCTCATACCGAACCTCATCAACCTGCGCAACGACATCCTGAACAAGGGCAGAGACGAACAGGGCCTGATATACAACACCACGCTGACGGTGGACGACGATGCCTATGGCACCCCGGGCACCTACACCGTGACCCTGCCACAGCCTGCCGACAAGCCGTTCTACACCGACATGGTGAAGTACTACAACGAGCAGGTAGCCAACTGGGAGTACCAGATGGCCAGGAACGAAGAGGCGAAGGTGACGGCCATCAGCAACCGGCGTAGCTGGTTGGAGGCTAACCAGAGCTTCGACTCCGGCACATTCATCGACTCCGAGGTATCTACCGAATTCACCTCGGGCAACAGCACCAGCAACACGTTCAACACCAGCCTCATCGTAGGCGGCGGCACCAGCGTGAGCATCTTCGGACAGGACGTGGACATCAGCCTGCAGAGCACCACGACGGCGGGCAGCCAGTGGGAGGGTTCGACCGAGACCACACGCTCCACCACAACAGGCTACTCGCTTGTGGAGACGGGTGACGACGACGCCCTGAGTGTGGACGTCTATCGTGCCCCCGACGGCATGGGTGCCATCTTCGTGACCCGTGGCGGACAGACCAGCTGCCCATATGAGGGTGAGCAGAAGACCAAGTACTATGAGCCGGGCAAGCACGTCCTGGCCACCGCCACGCAGCAGATTGAGAAACCGAGGATTACGGTGGAGAATGGTGCCAACCGCCTGGTGGGCGTGCCCGCCGGCAAGATGGCTAACTTCCCGCTGCTGCTGACCAACGAGAGCGAGACAGGCGAGGACTGCTACTTCCTCCTCTTCGTCATCGACGATACCAACAAGCAGGGTGCCGGCATTGACATCAACAGCAATGAGATAAGCAGCGGTCGTAGAGTGCTCGTCCCCGCAGGAGGCACCGTACGCATGAACCTGGAACTGGAACAGAACAACGAGGGCGACCTGCTCTACGAAAACATCGCCGTTGTGCTGGCGTCGGAGTGCCAGAGCGACCCCGCCAGCACCTGGGAGGTCATCGGCGACACCGTCTATATCTCGGCAGAGTTCGTGCCGACGAGCACCGACGTGGCCCTGCGCATCGACAACACCGTGGTGAACACCTCGACGAAGGGCATGCTGCCCCTGACGGTGAGTGGCTACGACCCGAACTACGTCGGCCTGAAGTACATCGCCGTGCAGTATCAGGGCGTGGGCGAGACCGCCTGGCACGATGCCCGCAAGTATGTGATGACGGAGAACGACATCGTGAATCCTCAGATAGAGGAGGTACTGCCCGCCAACGGCATCATCAACCTGAACTTCGACATGACGAACGGGGCCGTGTTCCCCGACCGCACGTATAAGTTCCGTGCCCTCTCTGCCCGTACCTACGGCGACGGCGAAGTGACCAACGCGAGCGATGAGATTCTGGTGGTGAAGGACATGAACCGTCCGAAGCCGCTCGGACAACCGCAGCCCACCGACGGCATCCTCTCTGCCGGCGACGAGCTGAGCATCCTCTTCAATGAGGCCATCCTGAATGGTGAGCTGACGAAGGACAAGAACTTCCGCATCACGGGTGTGCTCAACGGCTCGGAGGTGGCCCACCAGACGGCACTGGCCATGCAGGGCTCTGCGGTCACGGGACAGACGGAGGCCAGCATCAACCTGGCAGGAAAGGACTTCTCCATTGATATGTGGATGAAGGCCAACGGCGCAGGCACATTGCTGAGCCATGGCACCGGAACGCAGAAGCTGATCGTGGGCGTGGATGCCGACAGCAAACTTATGGTCAAGATTGGCGACCAGGCCTATACCTCTTTAAATAATGTACCACTCGGCCAGTGGGCATTCCTGACGCTGAGCCTGACGGCAGACGGCAAACTGAATGCCAGCGTGGCAGCAGGCAGCGAAACCACCACGCTGTTCAGCGAACTGGCAGCCACCGCCTACGAGGGCAACGGCCCGCTGGCCGTGGGTCAGCAGATGACTGGCGCCATGCACGAACTGCTGCTCTGGGACGAGATGCGCAACGTAGCCACCGCCCTGCAGCAGCGCTCCGTGACGAAGACCCCGTCAACACAGGGCCTCATCGGCTACTGGAAGATGGACGAGGGCGAGGGCACCGTCATCACCGACTATGCCCGCAACCGCCACATGACGATGGCCGCCGAGACGTGGCACATCGAGAACGAGAACAAGGCCGTCACTCTTGACGGCGAGCACTACGTGGGCATCAACACCGCCAACATCCCGCCCATGCCGCAGGACGACTACGCCGTAGAGCTGTGGGTGAAGGCAGGAGAGCAGACCGCCGCTGCCCAGCTGCTACAGATGGGTGAGGTAGGCCTTGTCCTGAATACCGACGGTTCTCTTTCTCTGGAGAGCAACAATGCTCAACTTTCAACGCTCAACGCTCAACTGAATGACAACGCCTGGCACCATGTAGCCCTGAGCGTGCTGCGCGGCGGCAATGCCAACGTCTATGTGGATGGCGTGGCGAAGGCCACCGTGAGTGCCGACAAGGTTGGCTCGCTCGGCAGCGACCAGCTGCTCATCGGTGCACGCCGCACCTTCCAGGACGTGCAGCAGAGCGATGTACTCTATACCTACGACCGCCCGCTGACCGCCACCATCGACGAGGTGCGCATCTGGAACGCCACGATGAACGCCAACCAGCTGAAGAAACAGCGCAAGGTGCGCCTCACTGGCACAGAGCCAGGCCTCGTGGCCTACTATCCCTTCGAGAGCAAGACGCTGGATGGGCAGAATCAAGTCATCACCAACGGCAGTGCCGCCGACCTTTGCAACAGCGGCTTCGACGCACAACTCAGTGAGCTAGGAGGTTTGTCCGACGTGATAGACACCTACACCGACGCGGCCCCCGCACTCCGTGTAAAGCCCGAAGAGGAGAACGTCAGCTTCACCTTCGTCGCCTCCGACAACAAGATTGTGATTGACATTGACGAGGCTCCCGCCCGCATCGAGGGCACGACGCTGAACTTCACCGTCCGCGACGTCCACGACCAGAACGGCAACCTCTCAGAGCCTGTCACCTGGAGCGCCTTCGTCAGCCACAATCCGCTGGCATGGAAGGAGAGCACGCTTGCCGTCGCCACCGAGGTGACAGCCGGCGCCACGCTCACCGCCACCCTCGTGAACAAGAGCGGACAGCAGCAGGTGTGGACAATGAGCGACCTGCCCTCGTGGCTGGAAGCCGACATGACCTACGGCGACCTGCAGCCATTGGCCGAGCAGACCATCACCTTCACCGTCAGCGAGGCAACGCCCATCGGTAAGTATGAAAAGACGGTCTATGTCGCTGGCAACGACGGCATCAAGACCCCGCTCACGCTGAACATCACCGTCACGGGCAACGTGCCCGGCTGGGCCGTCAACCCGCACGACTTCGAGACATCGATGAACCTCATCGCCGTACTCAAGAATGACGACACGCCCATGACCGACCCCAACGACCTGATGGCCGCCTTCGTGGGCGAGGAGTGCCGGGGCGTGGCCCATCCTGAGTACAACGAGCGCTACGGCAACTACTATGTCACGATGGATATCTACGGTGCAAGCGCTGAGAGCGGACAGGAGGTGACCTTCCGCGCCTACGATGCCTCAACGGGGACCGTCTATCCAGTGGTGACGCTGGAGAGTAACGAGGCGTTCACTTTCATTCCGCTCACCCTGATGGGAACCTACGCCGAGCCGAACGTGTTCATCATCCGCAACCTGATAGAGCAGGAGTTGGAACTGAAGGCCGGCTGGAACTGGGTGTCGTTCAACGTGGCAGCGGATGACATGACGGTGGACGAACTCTTCAAGAGCGTGGCCGACGACGTAGTGACGGTGAAGAGCCAGTCATCGGGCTACAAGTCTTACGAGGACGGCTCGTGGGGTGGAACCCTGACGGCCAGCCTCTCGAACACCGAGATGTATGCCGTGCAGATGAAGGCCGACCGCAAGATGCGTATCGTGGGCACCAGCGTCAACACGCCCGTGCCTGTCTATACGGGCTGGAACTGGCTGGGCTACTATGGCCGGCAGGTGGCCTCGCTCGGCGACGCCCTCGCATACATGGAGAAAGCCGACGGCGACTTGCTGAAGGCCCAGCGCGGCGTGGCCTACTGGGACGACAACTCCTGGAGCGGCTCGCTGATGATGATGGAACCCGGCGTGGGCTATCAGATGAAGAGCAGTGTCGATAACCATACCTTCAGCTATCCCTCCGCTGCCGCAGCAGGCGCACGCATGACACGGGCGGAAGCAGATTCCATTCCCGACGTTCCGTCGCCTACCCGTAGCCTTTCACTCTTCACTCTTCACTCTTCACTTTTCTCGCCCGTCAGCTTCCGCAACTATCCTGACAACGCCATTATGGCCGTGAAGGTGGTGGCCGACGGCAGGACGCTCGCCGGCGTTGAGGTGGCCGCCTTTGCCGGCGACGAGTGCCGCACGGCAGCCGTCACTGACGCGGAGGGCATTGCCTATCTCACCATCCCCGGCGACGAGCCGTGCGAGCTGACCTTCAAGGTGGCTGTAGCTGGCGAGGTGGTGGTGGCACCGCTCACC
>JAEEGG010028393.1_pt1 | contig 10524 bp, 10 predicted proteins | sample 9134161 | NCBI WGS metagenome assembly JAEEGG01 (sample SAMN16246543, study PRJNA631951) | gut metagenome | biome: gut microbiome; feature: rumen; material: CR-attached | host: Bos | place: Iran: Karaj | collected 2018-10 | reverse complement strand
CGAGACCGTCCTTGTCACCTGATAGAAAACGGCGGTAGCTACTTTCACCGTTATCCATATATACCTCCTTTCGGATAGTTCGTTGCCCATCTACTTATTAGTCGTAACTCGGAGATGAAATGTCGAAGTAATTTTTCAAAAAAATTTTCCGAATTTATTTTATCTGTATAAATCGGCGGAAATACAATCTTAAAGGCAGCCCAAAGGCTGCCTTTTTCATTCAGTATCATCTGCCTTTCTTCTTCCGTGAAAAATTTCTTTCTGTATATACAACTGCTCATCAGCCTGTGCAATAAGCTGAGTTGCGGTAATTGCTCCCGACTTGCACTCTGCACAGCCGGTACAGACTGTGACAGCAGGGATAAGATCGGCACATTTCTGACGCAGTACGTTAACTTCATTCTGTATAGCCTCTTTGATCTCTGCATCATCACTGATTATCAGTACGAATTCATCGCCGCCGTATCTTGCGCAAAATCCATGAAGTCTGTCCGAAACGTTGCGAAGCGCATCTGCGACCAGCTGAAGCGTCTTGTCTCCCACTATATGTCCGAATTTATCATTGACAAGCTTGAAATCGTTTACATCTATCATATGTATCCAAAAGGAATTGCTTTCAGCAGCATTATGTATCATGTCCTGAAGAAATATCTCCATACGCCTGCGATTGTTAAGTCCCGTGAGCGCGTCGGAATATATCTCGCTGTTCTGTATCTCAAGGAATGAATAATGTATCGGAAGGAATATTCCCAGCGGCACGATCGGTGTTAGCGGAAGGATCCCCTCAAGTACAGCTGTAGCCGACGGAATGATTATAAAAAGCAGGGGCAGACGGTATTCCTTTTTGAGCTTGACCTGCTGATTTGAAAAGCTTTTCCAGAAGGAGTATATCCCGCTGCCCAAAAGCTGTACGAAAATAATTATAATATGAACGATATATCCGTCCGCAAACTGAAATGTATTGTTTTTGTCAATATAGAAATAAAAGCCTGTGAAAACAGATGATACCGTAATGATAATATCAACTATCGTTATAGCGTAATGTATTATTCTCAATATCACAGTTTGTCTTGAGTTGTTCTGATCTATACGAAAGATAACGAATATACACCACCCAAGAGTCAGCAATGCTACCGCCACCAGTCCAATAGCATTTGTTGCCTTGTTAAGAGTCCTGTTGAACGGTATCATTCCACCCTGTCCGAGAGCCCAGCAGATGTCGCTTATAAGATAAACTATAAAAAACAGAGCCATTCCTCTGAAATGTCCCGTCTGAAGCTGTGTGCCAACATTTTTGTTGGCTTTTATTATAATTCCGATTGAAAACAGAATGCAGAAGAATTCGGTTATAACATATGAAATATAAATTGCCGAATTATCCATATTATCGTCCCCCTAAGAATAATAAGCAATATAATAATATAAGTCATGGCCTTTGTTCAGATATTATGATTCTCTGTTTTTATAATAACATATTTATTCATTGAAGATATGGTTTTTTTGTTAATACTTCCCCTTGAAAAAATCTTTGTAACAATAAACAACGCTGAACACTGCGTTTTGTAAAAAATGCTCAATATAAAAAGCAGGCTCTTTAAGGTCCTGCTTTTGTTCTGATTATTTCACTGAATCCAAGCTGTTTAGAAGCCTTCCTTCCAGCGGCGTATATCCTGCTTTTCAAATTCAAAAGTGCCGATGACGAAAGAATCCTGTTCAAGCTGTTCCTGAGTAAACCACGGTGAATATTCCTTGCCATCAGTCCTTGTCAGCACATGGAAGCATACGGCAGGGATAAAGCTCTGTCCTATAAGATAGCATTTCTCGCCTTTTTCGTTTACAGCCTCATCGGCTATCAAAACAACATGAGTATCATTGCAGATAATATCACCGACTTTCAGTTCATCAGGAGATATGACCTCCGATTCTTTTTGCAGTGACAAAGTACCTGCATAGCGCATAACCTCTTTCAGATAATTCCTGTACTGCTGCTCACTTTTATCAGGAAGTGCCGCAGGGATTTCAAATGAGAAATTTGCCACAACAAGCCATCTTTTTCCTTTTCGCCAGCTGTTATAGTCGCAGACATCGCCGTTTGAAAACTGAAATGATATCTTGTCATACTGTTTTGTATCATAAAAATAGTCGCTGTAAAGTCTTATTACACTGTCAGCACACTGCTGATAGCCTTCATCGCCGAGGCTTATATCAAAAATAGCCGCAGCATCTGAGGAATCATAAGTTGTTCCGTCATATACAGGGATTTTTATATTGTCAGGAAGCAGAGGATATTTCCTCAGATATGCACTGAAGCTTCCATCATCGGCAGGAACTCTGCTGTAGCCGTCGGGCGGGAGTATTCGTGTTTCAAGGGTCATACCCTCGGGATACAAAGACTGTATCTCAAAATGTCTGTTCGCAGGCTCAATTGTAAGCTCTGCGGCTTTCCATTCAGGATTGACGCGGATATAAATAAGAACTGATAATGCTATAAGAATTATTATCAGAACCCCGACACGAACAGCTCGTTTTTTCACTTTTTTATTTTCACTGACTTTTTCTTTCGTTCCCATGTTGTTCTCACTTTCAGCATATTGCATTCATTATGAATTTTCACCCGTCTGCGCAGGCAGGCCTGTTAATTCAAACAATTAACGTGCCCTTATTATATCATGCCTCCGTCCATAAGTCAACAGCGTTGTATCTGCGGCATCTTTGCTCGTCACAGAAAAAATACCCCTTTGGTACTTTTTACGGCAACCAAAGGGGAGGGGTATCTTATGTATTAACTGCAATATCAGTGTTTCGCTTTATTTGAGCTCAGTATCACCTATAATTGCTTGCAGGATTAGGATAAACCCTGTATGCAGGACCGTTTTCACACTTATAGCCGTCGCCTGCCCAGACCTCTACCTGTGCAGGATCATCGAGACGATAAACTATCAGCCAGCGTATAAGCGGAAGGCTTCCGCCGTCCTCGCGCTTGTTGTAAGGCATCTTCACCTGGAAATTATCGCCCTTCTGCTGTCCCATTTTCATATCGAGCTCGGAACACATTCTCTTTACGAATGTCTCATATCTCTTGTCCGAGTAATCCCATGTTCTGAAAATATGAGTAATATGCGAAGGATTCTTCCAGTCACCGCCTGTGGAATGTGTGCAGCCGTCAACTCTTGCAACAACGGTAAATCTGTAATTTCCTTCCTGAGCAAGAGGTGAATTAACGTTGTCTATTCTCAGTGAATAAGTGCTTGAAACGCCTTTGTATTCAGTCGTAGTATTTATAACGTGACCGTCCGCAGTCGCCTCATAAGCGACCCATTTGCTCTGGGGAGTATAGAAAGAAGCATATGCATCTTCGTCCTCAAGCGCCTGCATGGCTGCCATATAGATAGTCCTTCCGTTTTCAACGGTAGCCTTCTTTTTTGCGAAGTTGATATATCCCGCTATAGAAGGAACGATCACGGCTCCAAGAACGGCAATTATTGCAAGAACTACTATAAGCTCGATCAATGTAAATCCTTTTGTTTTTCTCATATCCGCAACCTCCTTCTCTAAAAAATAAATATATTATTCCTTAGTTATATAATACTACACAATTCAACATAAATGATGTATAATTTGTGAACATTCCACTATAAGCGCTTAATTTTGTAGCTTTAAACAATGCACACCATTACTTATTGTAAATAATTACAAATGAAATTTGACGATTTTTATACAGTTTGGAATTAAAATTCCTGCATAATAAACCTGTATAAATGCAGAATTATCGTTCAGCCCGGTATAAAAAATCACCCTGCAAATCAATGCAGGGTGACGATATTAAATACATGATTTCAGTTTTTCTGTCTGTGTGGAGTTACTGTGCTTCAAGCAGTATCTTCTGTATAGCCTGAGCATCGCCCACTGTCAGTCCGTCGCCGTCCATGTCAGCATTTGCCTTGCCCTGTGCTGTCAGGTGAAGCTCTGCTGTACCGTTTTCGCCGTATTTATTAGGATTTGCAAGTGCCTGCATGATAAGTACTACGTCTGACATATCACGCTCACCGTCACAGTTTGCGTCGCCTTTTACATTAACAGTAGCATACTCCCAGTATACCTTTTCGCCGTTGATAATGTGTACGAGGGTGAAGAGCTCATGGCTGATACCATTCTGCTCAGCAAATTCCAGCATCTGCTTCTTCTGGTCAGTCGTTACATTTTCAACTACATATTCAATAATGAGAGGCGGATAGTAGCTTGGATACTCTGCACTTGTCAGGCACTTTGCATCAAGACCATTGTCCTCAATATACTTGTTCAGCTTATCCATTGCTTCCTGTACCTCTGCAGAAACTGTTGTAGTTGTTATTGGTACATCTTTAGGAAGTGTTGTAGTAGTTGTTATCGGTGTATCATTATTTTCTTTCGGCGGATCAGAACAAGCTATGTAATCGCAGTAGAAGCCTGCAAAATATTCATTGAACTGAACATAGTTCCAAGCCGCATACATACTATTATCCGCCTGAGCTGTTATAGGTATGATCTCAAAAGCACAGTACTTAGTGTAACCTTCGCCTTTATCTACAGTTAAAGCTCCTCTCTGTTTTATTCCTCTCTGTTTTATTGCAAACATATCTGTCGGAAGTCCCATTTCTTCGATGATCTTGTCATCTTCCCAGCATACCTTGTAATCATCTGCAAGAGCTTCATTGGATACAGGGAACGGATTAGCTTCAAGAAGGACCCATACTCTTCCGATCTTATTCATTTGTGCCATATCATCTTTTGACCATAACCTGTATTTCATACCATCTGTCATTTCATTTTCGGCAAACAGAGCCTTGAATTCATCAAGTGACATTCCTCTGATGTCATCGAATGTGATATCAGAGTCGGTAGCATCGACAGCTGTATATCCTAACTCCTCGGCTGATACATATTCAGACTGCTTTATGACACTTCCCTTGATACGGTCTGTACCTGCTATCTTGTATATCTGCTCGGGAGTTAATGAGCATCTCAGAGCTGTTCCTGTAAAGTTCGCCTCTGAAACGTCAATTCCTATAAAATCGCAGACTTCTTTTGTTTTAGCAGCATAAGCTTCCTCATACTTCTTCTGTGAAAGATCATTTTTATAAGCCCCAACCATTTCGTTGATCTCTTCTTCTGAATATACTGATGTATCCAGTGTGGTTTTATATTCCTCAGCGGCTTTATTTACCCTTGGAATAATTATTGAATAGTCGATCTTGAATGTACACCACATCATTACGTCTATCTTTTCAAGTCCTGCATCAATGTCTTTTTTCAGTTCCTCTGAAATCCTGATGTTCTCCTCCGCTTCACTCGTCTGAACTGCAACAGTCTGCTGTTCAGCTGCAAAAGCAGTAAATGGAACAGTTATACAGCTTGCCAGCATTGAAGCTGTCAGCAAAATATTGATCATTTTTTTCATACTAAGACCTCCTTTAAAAAGTGTCGTAAAATTTTACGCTATCGGATAAGAATGTTTTGAATGTATCCGATGTACTTATTTGCCTTTTCACTAATTAGTCGCAGCTTTCATATCCCAAATCGCAGTTTTTTCAAAAAAACTTTTCAAGCTGCGAAAATTATGTTATAATAACCATACCGACAGCTTTGTTATTGTACATATATTACAAATCTCAAAATTCCTTTTACAGGTATGCGATTTTGACAGCTTTTTATACGACTAATTAATAGAAGAAATGTATACACAGTTGAATTTCACGATCATTTTTTGAAGGGAGAATACTATGAAAAACGGTGCTGAATGTTACAGCCGTTTTCTCTCAGGAGATAAAAAAGCGATCGAAGAAATAATCCGCGATTATAAAGATGGACTTATTTTTTACCTTTTCAGTATAGTCGGTGATATCCACACTTCGGAAGAACTGACTATAGATACATTTATCAAGCTTTTTTCCGAACAGCCTAAATTCAAGGGTGAGGGAGCTTTCAAGACATGGCTCTATGCCATAGGAAGGCATACTGCTCTCGATCATATAAGAAAGAGTTCAAAACGCCGTGAAGTTCCCCTCGAAGAAGCAGCTGACATCTCGGGTGAAGAGAGTATTGAGCAGAGCTATATCAGCGACGAGGAAAAGATCAGGCTGCGCAGGACTATAAATCGGCTGAAGCCTGAATACAGTCAGGTATTGTATCTTATCTACTTTGAAGGTTTCGATCACGATGAAACGGCAAAGATAATGAAGAAATCGAAAAAGCAGGTCATCGACCTGCTGTACCGTGCCAAAGGCGTATTGAAAAAACAACTTGAAAAGGAGGGATATTCGTATGATGGACTATAAAGAAATGGCTGAAATAGTCACGAAGGAAGTCGATGCCATTCTTGAACGAAAGCGTATACGTGCAATGCGTATCAAACGGGTATCTCTGACTGCTTCGGGACTTTGTGCCGCTGTACTTGTCTGCTTCGGAATCTGGAAATTCCGACCTTCCATTAAAGACCCGAAAGGATATGATAATACCGATATAGCAACAACTGCCGTAACGACGACTGAAACTGCGGAAATGACCACTCAGACCACTTCCCTGCCGATCACCACTGCTGCCAAGACAGAAAAAACTACTTCAACTGCAAAAACCACTGTCACCACTGCGAATACTTCAAAAGCTGCATCAACAGCAAAAACTACCGCAGCTCTCCCTATAAGAACTACTGCTCACAGAACATCTTCAATTCCTGTAACAACAAAAAAAGCTACAACAACTACAGCAGCTTTAACGACAGTTTCTCTCCCCGTGTCAACAACAGAAACTGCTGCACAGACATCAACTACAGGCAAAGTCCACGCAACTACCTTATCCCCCACAACAGGAGTTTTCGTAGTCACCACAGCCCCTGTAACATCTACTACGACACCGCGCGGAGGAATAACTGATCCGCCGCCAAATAAAAATACTATGACCGAGATCTTCCTTGCTTCAACTGCTACAGTCGAAATAAAGAAGAACGGCGCTTACGTTGACTACGAAAAGCATAATACCCTTATAGAAAACGAAAAAATAGGTGACTTTATCAGTATTGTATCCTTAAAAATGGTACACCCTGACGGGACAAGACAAATAATATCAATGGGGGTATACGCTATAAAAGATGTGGATATGGAAGAAGCCGTTGCTTTAAGACTGGTAAACGAATACGGCTTTACCGAAGGATACTACCTGTTCACCGATCCGAACTACATGAAAAACGATAACTGAACAGCAGCAAAAAGCCCGCTCGTATGAGTGGGCTTTTTATGTGACTTTGTCACAGAATTAAAATCACATATGATATATAATATACTCGGAGGCGATGATATGAAACGAAAAGCAATTGTTGATACAAATCTGTGCGCAGCCTGCGGCTGCTGCGTAAAGGTCTGTCCGAAGTCTGCCATAAGCGTTCCTCACGGAGTATACGCAGAAGTAGATGAAAAACTCTGCATAGGCTGCGGCAGATGCGCTAAGGAATGCCCTGCAAGCATTATCACACTTGAGGAGGTAAACCATGAAAGCTAAGAAAAAATGGTACGATTACCTGTGGATATTCTCACTTACTTACCTGATACTCGGATTTGTGAATATCCTGTTTGCATGGCTGGGTATGATATGCTTCATTGCTCCCCTTGTAATATCAATAGGCTGGGGAAACAAAGCATACTGCAACAAGTTCTGCGGACGCGGACAGCTCTTTTCCATGCTGGGCGGACACTTCGGACTATCGAGAAAAACGGATATGCCGAAATGGATGAAGTCCAAATACTTCCGATACGGATTCCTCATATTCTTCTTTACAATGTTCTTCATAATGCTCTGGAACACATATCTTGTATTCGCAGGAGACCGCCCTCTCGGACAGAAAATAAAGCTCCTCTGGACATTCAAAGTGCCGTGGCACTGGGCTTATCACGGAACAATTTTTTCTGACGGTGTGGCACAGTTCGCATTCGGATTCTACAGCATCATGCTTACTTCGACCATACTCGGCTTTGTGACTATGATACTATTCAAGCCCCGTTCATGGTGCGTTTACTGTCCTATGGGCACTATGACTCAGCTCATATGCAAAGCTAAAAATGTGACAAAGTCACAGACCGCCGCTGAATAATCAGGTATAATAAAGGTACAATAAAACAGAAAGGAAGTATTGATATGGCAGTTTTGAATATCACAAAGGAAAATTTCGCAGAGATAAGAAATAGTGAAAAGCCTGTTCTTCTTGACTTTTATGCAGACTGGTGCGGACCTTGCAGAATGGTCTCTCCTCTCGTTGACGAAATAGCAGAGGAACACAGCGAGTTCACAGTAGGCAAGGTCAATGTTGACGATCAGCCCGAGCTTGCCGCAGCATTCGGAGTTTCAAGCATACCCATGCTTGCAGTTATGAAAAGCGGGACGGTTACAGCCTATGCAGTGGGAGCTCGTCCGAAGTCAGCAATCCTCGATATGTTAAAGGGTTAAATCACGCAGACGCTTCTTGTCAAGTATCCTTATCCCCTTGCGCGATACTTCAACTATACCCTCGTTAGCGAAGTATTTCAGCATTCGTGATACGACCTCACGGGCAGAGCCGATGTACTTCGCTATCTGCTCCTGAGTGAGCTGTATATTGTCCGAGCCGATGCGAAGAGCTTCATCGTGCAGGAATATTGCAAGGCGCTTGTCAAGGCTCATGAACATTATCTGCTGCATTACCCACATAACGTCGGAGAAGCGCGATACCGCTGTTTCAAGTGAAAATATCCTTATTTCGGGATTGCGCTCCGTGACCTGTTTGAATGCGTGACCGCTGATGATGCAGCATTCGCTGTCCTCCTCAGCATCTATAACAACTTCAAAGGTTATGGACTGCAAAACGCAGGAAGCCGACAGCATACACATATCGCCCTTGTGCAGGCGGTACAGAGTCACGTCCTTGCCGTCCTCTGACATGATATAAACACGGAGGCTGCCGCTGCGGACGAAGATCACTCCAGAGCATTCGCTGCCGTTGTGGAGGTTAGTACCTTTTTCGTATTGGTGTACCGCAGAATTATCGCAGATATACTTGCGGTCATCAGCTGATATTTTGTCCCAGAACGGGAATAATTCACTGTAAATTTCTTCAAACATAATTTTTCCTTTCGGAGGTAGAAAAATGAAAACTATAATCGTAGGCGGCGTTGCAGGAGGAGCTTCCGCAGCCGCAAGACTGAGACGTTTAAAAGAAAACGATGAGATAATCATTCTTGAGCGAGGAGACTATATCTCCTTTGCCAACTGCGGTCTGCCGTATTTTATCGGCGGAGAGATAACCGACAGGAATATGCTGACATTGCAGACTCCAGAAAGTTTCCGCAAGCGCTTCAATATTGATGTGCGGATAAAAAGCGAAGCTGTGAAGATATCTCCCGATACTCATACAGTCACCGCACGTAATGCCGATACGGGAGAAGAATACGAGGAGTCTTTCGACAAGCTTATCCTCTCACCGGGAGCTGAACCTATACGCCCCGATATCAAAGGCATTGAGCTGCCTCATGTATTCACACTGCGGAATATCCCCGATACCATGAAGATCAAAAACTTCGTTGACAGCAGCAAGCCGAAAAGAGCTGTAGTTGTGGGCGGCGGATATATCGGAGCTGAAATGGCAGAAAATCTTGCAAACGCAGGTCTTGATGTTTCAATAGTCGAGCTTGCCGACCATCTTATTGCCCCTCTTGACGCAGACATGGCTGCCGATGTTCACCGCTATATCAGGAGCAAAGGTGTTAAGCTATTCCTGAACAACGGCGTCACGGAGATAACCGATAAAAAAGTCATTCTGCAAAATGGCAGTATCGAAGCCGATATGGTCATAGTGTCCGTGGGAGTTCGTCCCGAGACTTCTCTTGCAAAGGAGTGTGGTATCGCACTTAACTCGCGTGGAAGTATCATAGTCAACAGTCATATGCAGACAAACTATCCCGATATTTATGCTGTAGGCGACGCTGTTGAAGTAAAAGACTTCGTAACGGGCAAACCTGCGTTCATACCGCTGGCAGGGCCTGCAAACAAACAGGGGAGAATAGCAGCTGATAATATATCGGGACTCTCATCTGAGTACAAAGGCACTCAGGGCTCGGCTGTGCTGAAGCTTTTCAATATGACAGTTGCTACAACAGGTCTAAATGAGAAGCGAGCTGCTGCCGAGGGTATCGACTATGACAAGACCTACACCTATTCAGCTTCTCATGCTTCATATTATCCCAATGCCACAAATATGTCAGTAAAGATTCTTTGGGACAAGAATACCAAGAAGCTTCTTGGCGCTCAGCTAGTTGGCTTTGACGGCGTGGACAAGCGTATGGACGTACTTGCGTCAGCTATCCGTTTCGGTGCTGAAGTTACCGACCTGAAAGAGCTTGAACTCTGCTATGCTCCACCTTTCGGAAGTGCAAAGGATCCTGTGAATATGGCAGGATTTGCTGCCGAAAACGTCATTAACGGCACGGTAAAGCAATTCTTCTGGCACGCTGTTGAGATGCTTCC
>JAEEGG010028391.1_pt1 | contig 10524 bp, 8 predicted proteins | sample 9134161 | NCBI WGS metagenome assembly JAEEGG01 (sample SAMN16246543, study PRJNA631951) | gut metagenome | biome: gut microbiome; feature: rumen; material: CR-attached | host: Bos | place: Iran: Karaj | collected 2018-10 | reverse complement strand
GGGCCTTCTCCACTTCCTTCTGGATCTTCTCGTCGTACTTTGCAATCTGATCCTCGATCAGCACATCAGCACGATAACGCTTCTTAGAGTCGCGGTTATCAATCAGGGGATCGTTGAAAGCATCTACGTGTCCAGAGGCCTTCCATATTGTGGGGTGCATAAAGATGGCAGAGTCGATACCTACGATATTCTCGTGAAGCATCGTCATAGCCTTCCACCAATACTGCTTGATATTATTCTTCAACTCCACACCGTTCTGACCATAGTCGTAAACGGCTCCTAATCCATCGTAAATCTCACTGCTGGGGAATACAAAACCATATTCTTTGCAATGGCTTACGATTTTCTTAAATACATCTTCTTGTGCCATAATTTATTTATAAATTCGAATTTATGGTGCAAAGGTACAACTTTTTTTTTAAAACCCTTGCTGTTTTCAATAAAATTGTGTACCTTTGCATCCGCTTAACAAAAAGTATAGGGGCATAGCCCAGTTGGTTTAGAGCGCTGCAGTCACATTGCAGAGGTCCCCGGTTCGAGCCCGGGTGTCCCTACCAAAAGAAAAATCCTCGCCGCTTGGCGAGGATTTTTCTTTGATACCCATCAGTGTTAGTTGAACAGATAACGAATCGTGAACTGGATGCGGTAGGTCGAAGCCGTGCTCAGATAGTTCTGAGAGGTTGAGAGGTGACGCTGACCGTCCACGAGGTTATACTGATACTGATTAGCCTTTGCATCGTAAGTCAGCAGCGTGTTACCTGTAACCTGCTTGTAGAGACCCCAGTCTTTGCAGAGGAAGTTGAGCAGATTCTCGACATCAACACCGAGCTGCAGGGTGTGCTTGGTCTTACCCCAGTTCACACTCATATCGCGCAGGTAACGGAAGTCGAGCTGATGATGCCAAGGCATCTTAGCACCGCCACGCTCTGTGTACTGACCCAGACGGTTCTTCAGGTAGTCATCCTGCTGGATGTAGTTCCAGAAGTCATCACGCTGCATATCAGCAGTATAAGTCTCACCACCTACTTTACCTTCCTTAAAGTCCCAATTGTTCAGTTCCTGACGAGAAGCAGGCACATAAATCAGGTTACCAGGAGCAGAAGGATCGTTGTTCACATTGCTATTGAAGATGTAAGAGTAACGGCTATAAGCATAAGAACCCAGATAACCGTTCTGATAAGCATCATAAATAAGGCTGAACGTAGAAGTAGTATGCTTTGACTCCTTCAGCTTATAGCTTGCTCCGATAAGCAGACGGTTAGGAGCCACATAGGTAGCATAACCGGTCTCATTATCGTTAACAGCGTGGATAGAGTTACGGTAGTTGTTATAAGCAGAAGTTACCTGGTCACCGATACCCTCGGTATAGCTCTTTGCCTTAGAGAGTGTATAGCTTGCATTCAGGTCGAGACCGAAGTCGAAAGCCTTGTGCAGCTGGAAGCTCAAAGAAGCATAGTAAGCCTTGCCACCTGCATTCTCAAGCAAATATGCGCTCTGGCTGTTATAAGTGGACATCTTATGACGTACATCACCATGACCAAGGTCAACAGTAGAAGTACCATCCCAATAAACGTTGGCGTTAGAAACAACAACAGGATTCAGGTCTCTGTTCATGATACCTTCCATGGTGAAGTCGATGTCACCTGGGAGTTTGGCATCAAATGCCAGAGAGAACTTCCAAGTTTTCGGCATACGGAGATCCTCTGAGAGGATGGTGGGAGAACCAGGAACAGTTGTTGAGCTGGTAGCACCAATCTGATTCAGCATATCTTCCTGACTAGTCGTGAATTTTGGCAATGTCTTACCGTTAGCCTGAGTAGCCCAATAGGTCGTCTGACCCATACCAGAGTTTCCTACTGCAGAAACAAGCCATACGAATGGCATACGACCAACAAAGAGACCGGTACCACCACGGAGGATGTACTTACGATCGCCAGTAATATCCCAGTTGAAACCAATACGTGGAGAGAAGCTCAGACTTGCAGAAGGCACGTTATCCGTACGGAAGTGACGGCCACCGAAGTCGAGCTTATAATACTCGTCGTTATAATTGTCGGCCAGTGAGGGATAAGAAGGCACTTCGAAACGAGCACCGATTGACATGCGGAAGCGCTCGCTCCAACTGATATTATCCTGGATATAGAATGACCACTGGTTGGTCTTCATCTCAGATGTGAACATCGAGTGATTGGCATTGTTGCCATAGGTGATACCAAAGGTACGAGGACCACGTCCAAACACGCTAGCCCAGTCACCAGCAGCCACCTCCTCAGGAGTTGCCTCGAAGGTATAGTAACCGGCAGCAGCCTGTGCATAACCGTTTGCTGCATAGTTGTGCTCATACTGGATACCACCAAAGAGGTTGTGCTTACCAAGTGTTACATTCACCTCATCAGTGATGACAGTAGTCTTTGTCTGAGACAGGTTACCATAGGTAAAGATGTCTCCAGTGTAAGCCCATGTAGGATAGTGATCCTGACCATCATTCATCAAGATCTCAACAACAGGAGCTGCATCGCCATATTCTGTAGAACGGGGCTGATCCTGGAATGAATAAGTAGCACGCAGGGTATTATTAACCTTACCAAACCTAGAGTTCAACTCACCTGCAATTGATGTAAACTTATACTCAGAATAATAGCGGCTTGAGAGTGAGCTCATACCATAGTTGGTATTACTACCATAGGTATTGTTAGAACCGCCATAGATATCATTTGACCTGTTAGAACCAATTGAACGAGAAGCAGAAGCTGGGCTTGAGCTCTTACGGTTTGACTTGGTGAAACGGACATTCAACTTATGGTTGTCATTGATGTTCCAGTCCAAACGAGCCAGAATACGGAAAGCAGGCGTCTTTACATTATAATTCTGCCAAGAGCCAGTGCTCAGACCGTAAGTCTTCTGCATATAGTCAGTCAAGCCCTCCAGTTCCTCAATCTGCGGACGGCGATTAGTTGTGGTGTAAGGCAAAGAGCCATCACCTGCACGGGCATTAGGACCAGTTGTCACATTATGCTCATATTCACCATTCACGAAGAAGAACAGTTTATCCTTGACGATTGGACCACCGAAAGTCATACCATAAGTATCGTTATGACCATCGTCAACATCAAATACAGTATTGGCAACACGGTTACCTTTCAGAGAAGTACTAGTAATGTAGGTATACAGACTACCTTTGAATTCGTTTGTACCACTCTTTGTAACAGCATTGACACCAGCACCAGTAAAGCCGCTCTGACGAACGTCGTACGGTGTGATAGAAATGGTCATCTGATCCAGAGCGTCGAGTGAGATTGGCGTACCACCACCAGGCAGCGGACTTGAGCCAAGACCAAAGGCATTGTTGAAAGCAGCACCATCGACTGTGATACTTGACTGACGATAGTTACCACCACCGATAGCCATACCACTGGCAGAGCTACTCTGCGGTGTCATCTTCGCAATATCCGTCATGCTACGTCCAACAGTAGGAACAATTGCCATCTGTTCTGCATTCAGGTTGGTCACGGCACCAGAACGGTCTGAACGCATCGTATTACGGGCAGCTGCAACAATCTCAACCTCCTGCAGCATCTCACTGCCTTCAGAAAGCTGCACATCAACTACAGTATTCTGACCCAGAGACAGTTGGATACCTGAGAATTTCTTCGTCTGATAGCCAATGTAAGATACCTCGACCTCGTAAGGGCCACCAGAACGCATACCTGTAATGGTGTATCGGCCATTCACATTAGTTACAGCACGATAGACAGAACCCGAAGGAGTGTGCTTGGCTGTAATAGTGGCTCCAATAACCTCTTCGTTATTAGCAGTCACAATACCATTGATACCAGAAGTCGTCACCTGAGCTACGGCAGTGAGTGAAAGCATCAACGCCGTAACAACCAGCAAAAACAATCTTTTCTGCATAAAATTAGTAATGTTTTAATTAAAAAATAGATCGGCCATAGACCGAAAGTTTGAAATTTCGGTGCAAAATTAATTAAATAAATCGATATAAATGTTTAATTTGCGCTATTTTTTTATTTTCAATGTGATTTTTTGATCAATCTCTCAAGCAGAGGCATTGGATTGACCGGTTTCCCGTTCTTTCTGACCTCAAAATGCAGATGCTCGGTGGTGGCGCGCCCAGTCTTTCCAGTCAGGGCAATCTTCTGTCCACCTTTGACTTTTTCACCCTCCTTCACATAGTTCTTTGAGTTATGTGAATAAAGCGTCTCAGTACCATCTGCATGTTTGATGATGATACACTTACCATAGCCATAATAGCTTTTCGACATCGTGACAACACCATCGAAAACCGCATAAATAGTATCATTGGGTTTGGTCTTCAGGTCCACCCCTGTATGACGATGAGACCCTCTATTGTTCTTATATGGACTGATAACCTTTGCACCAGGTAAAGGGTAATAGCCATCGCCAGAACTCTCTGCAAGATTCTTTGTTTGACTACAGGATGAGAACAGGCACAGCAACATAACAGAAAACAAAACACGCAATAATCTCATATTTGACACTTATTTAGGTTCGTGAACAACTACAGCCGTCAGAATACGCCCGGAATTAATTCCTAAGCGACGAGCAGAAAAATAGTCCTCATAGTGTTCATAAGTACAGATACCTGACACTTGAATTTGTTCGGATGGCAATCCTGCTTCGAGGAGTTGCAGACGGTTACATGCCCAAAGATCGATATGCCATTTCTCCTGCATCCCGCCATTCATGGCTGGCATTTTACAGCTGATAGACTCCATGAGGAAACCGGCTTCTGCAAACTGCGTATAGACCTCATCGCCCACTTCAAAGCTCTGAAGAGAAATACCTGGACCGATGACAGCCTTGAGTTTGCCTGCATCGGATCCATATGCCTCAACCATTGCTTTCACGGTATGCTGTACGATACGACTCACCGTACCGCGCCATCCTGCATGAATCACACTGGCGGCTGTATGCTCCGGATCATAGATGATAAGAGGGATGCAATCTGCAGTGGAAACACCGATACAAACCTCTTTTACATCTGTCATCAGGGCATCCACACCCTCCAAAACCGCTTGACGTTCTGAGACTGATAAATTCAGAACATCTTGTGTTATACGTCGCACCTCCACCCCATGCACCTGATGTGGCATCAACAGACGGTCAGGCTGAATAGCAAGTGATTGACAAAGTAGCTGGCGATTCTTTTGAATAGCCTCAACATCATCGCCGCAAAAGAGATTGACATTGAACGCCCCGTAACACCCCTGGCTATAACCACCATGACGTGTGGTACTGAAAGCCGTTACCTCATCGGCTAGATGATAATGGTGCAATTCGGGGATCATGCTTCCTCTGGTTCTTCGTCGTATTCGAAATCGTCAAGATCCTCAATATCTTCCTCGTCAACATACTCGATGTCTTCGTCCTCACCCTCATCTGCCAGTTCCTGAGCAAAGCGACTCATATCCTTATCACGATGCACAAGTGTGTCTTCGGCTGTGATGGTAGCCAGTTTATTGCTCTCTGCATTGAGTTCACGCCACAACACATCCTTCAGCTCTTCCAGCCCATACCCCGTCACGGCAGAGATAAACACAACGGGCAGATCGTCAGGCAATGTCTCACGAAGCATCTCAACAAGTTCCTCATCGAGCAAGTCGCATTTTGTGACTGCTAGCACACGATGTTTGTCAAGCAGCTCCGGATTAAACTGTCCCAACTCATTGAGCAGGATCTCATATTCCCGCTTTATATCGTCGGTATCTCCCGGTACCATAAAGAGCAACAAGGAGTTACGCTCTATATGTCGCAGGAAACGCAAGCCTAAGCCACGCCCTTCAGAAGCCCCTTCAATGATACCAGGGATATCAGCCATTACGAACGACTTGTTATCACGATAGCCCACAATTCCCAGTGAGGGTTCCATGGTAGTAAAGGGGTAATTAGCAATCTTAGGACGCGCATTGGATAGCGCAGATACCAGCGTAGATTTGCCCGCATTGGGGAATCCCACCAAACCGACATCTGCCAGGAGTTTCAGTTCCAGGATAATGGTCATCTCCTGCATCGGTTCACCAGGCTGTGCATAACGCGGTGCCTGATTAGTAGCCGTACGGAACTGAAAATTACCAAGTCCACCTCGTCCGCCCTTCAGCAACAGGACTTCCTGACCGTCGTAGGTGACATCACACACATACTTTCCTGTTTCTGCATTATAGACTACTGTGCCACAGGGGACATCGATATAGACATCCTTACCATCAGTACCGTGACATTTATCCTTGCCGCCATTACCACCATGTTCTGCAAAGATATGACGTTCATACTTCAGATGCAACAATGTCCAATAGTTGTGATTGCCTCTCAGGATGATACTACCACCCTTGCCGCCATCACCACCATCAGGACCGCCGTTGGGATTATACTTCACATGACGCAGGTGCATGGAGCCTTTGCCGCCCTTACCAGAACGGCAATAGATCTTCACGTAATCTACAAAATTGCTTTCGGGCATATTGATGGATTATAAGTTGTCAATGACCTGACAGATATCTGCGAAGATACGGTCAAGTTCGCCAGAGCCATTGATATGATGATGCACTCCCTCATTCTTATACCACTCAATCAGAGGCTGGGTCTGACTGTGGTAAACTACGAGACGCTTCTTGATGGTCTCCTCATTATCATCGGCACGACCACTCTGCTGTCCACGAAGAATCAGACGTTTCATCAGTTCGTCTTCGGGCACGTCAAGTTCAATCATGGCAGCCACCTTGTCACCACGTTCATCAAGCATCTTTTTCAGAGCCTCTGCCTGTGGTATCGTACGGGGGAAGCCATCGAAGATGACACCTTTATGGTCACCAAATGAATCATAGACATTAGCAAGAATGCTCACCATCAGTTCATCAGGGATCAACTGACCGTTGTCAATAAAACCAGCTGCAGTCTTACCAAGTTCTGTACCTTTCTTAATTTCGCTACGAAGTACATCACCTGTAGAAATATGATTCAAACCGTACTTCTCAATCATTTTGTCACTCTGCGTGCCCTTACCAGAGCCCGGAGCTCCGAAAATTACAATATTCTTCATCCTGAATGTTTTGGTTGTTGGTTATTTTAAGTTTATTCCACTATCGTATATATATCCTTCAGCTCTCGTCCCTGATGATCATAATCCAAACCATAGCCAATGATAAAGTCATCTGGAATACGGAAGGCAACATAATCGAGCTTCAACTCCTCTTGCAGCTTGTCGGGTTTGAAAAAAAGCGTGCAGATATGTACGGAAGCGGGATTACGCGTGCCTAACGACTCTATCATATTCTTCATCGTATGACCGCTCTCCACAATATCTTCAACAATAATAACTGTACGACCTGACAAATCCTCATTGATACCAAACACTTCCTTAATCTTACCCGTTGAAATAGTACCCTCATATGAGGCCAACTTCACAAATGAGATTTCACAGGGGATGGTCATCTCGCGCATCAGATCAGCAGCAAAGATAAACGCTCCGTTAAGCACACCCAAAAACAAGGGAACCTTACCTTCCATATCCTTGCTAATCTGCTGTGCCAGGGCTTTAACACGCTCCTTGATCTCTGATTCAGTAATCGACGTTTTGAATGTCTTATCCTTAATTTTAACGATACCCATACGCTGAAAAGATTAAAAATTTCTGCAAAATTACAAAAAATCTGCCAAACTCTGCTATTCGTTAGCATATTTTTCGTATTTTTGCACCTATGAAGATATTTACAAGCGCTCAGATACATGAGCTGGACAAATATACCATCGAACATGAGCCCATTAAATCTATCGATTTGATGGAGAGATCAGCCAAGGCCATAACCCAGGCTATTACCGACCAATGGAATAGCTCTACCCCTATCATTGTTTTTGCCGGACCTGGTAATAATGGTGGCGATGCGCTGGCTGTTGCCAGAATGCTTATTGACAGAAATTACGATGTAACTGCATATCTTTTCAACATATCCGGACATCTCTCAGAGGACTGCGCTATTAACAAAAAACGACTTGAGGAGAAAAGAGCCAAAGCACTTATTGAGGTGATTCAAGAGTTTGAACCGCCATATCTGAAAGAAGACATGCTGGTTATTGACGGACTGTTTGGTTCAGGACTTAACAAACCACTTGCTGGTGGTTTCTCATCTCTTGTGAAATACATCAACTCCAGTCCGGCAAAGATTGTCAGCATTGATGTTCCATCAGGTCTGATGACAGAAGACAACTCCTACAATGTGCGTGCCAATATCATCAAAGCTGACCTGACGTTGACATTACAACAAAAAAAGTTATCATTCTTCTTTCCTGAGAATCAGGTATTCATTGGAAAACAGAAAGTCCTTGATATCCGCTTAAGTCAGGAAGGTATTGAGAAAATCAATGCTGACTATACATTATTGGAAGAAAAAGACATCCGTCAACGCCTCATGCCCCGTGATCCTTTTGCCCATAAAGGCAAGATGGGTAATGCGCTGATCATTGCAGGCAGCTATGGCATGGGCGGTGCAGCAGTTCTTGCCACTAAAGCCTGTCTGCGTTCTGGAGCAGGAAAGGTAACAGCGCACACGCCCAAATGCAACTATCTGACTATGCAGACCAGTGTACCTGAGGCAGTCATCCAATTCGATCGTGAGGAAACAACTTTTTCGGAAGCTGTCGATACCGAGGACTTCAACGCAGTAGGCATTGGACCTGGATTAGGCACCAGTGAGCAGACCGCTATTGCCATTATCGCCCAGTTACGTCGAACACAATGCCCATTAGTTATTGATGCTGATGCCATTAATATCCTGGCGAATCATAGAGCTTGGCTACAACAATTGCCTAAAGGCATTATCATGACCCCGCATCCTAAGGAGTTTGATAGACTGGAAGTACATTGTACTGACAGTTATGAGCGCTTGACGAAAGCCCGCGAAATGGCAAAACGGCTCCAAGCCTTTATTCTGCTGAAGGGCCATTACACCACCCTCTGTCTGCCCGATGGTCATGTGGTCATCAACAGCACTGGCAATGCTGGTATGGCTACAGCTGGTAGCGGTGATGTTCTCACAGGTATTATCACAGGATTGCTGGCACGCGGCTATAAGAAAGAAGATGCCTGCATCATAGGTATGTATCTGCACGGACTGGCTGGTGATGCCGCTGCCCGGGAATTGGGCGAAGAGAGTGTCATTGCCGGTGATATTATCCAATATCTTCCACACGCATTTAAACGACTGAATGAATAAACGCATGAAACGTCTATTTCTTGGTTTTGCTTTCATCATTTGTCATTTATCAGCTGTACTGGCACAGACAGCTACCAGTACCTATATACCTGGTGTAACCCCTGAAGGCGCCATCTATCTCCTTCCTAAAACTGGCATCAAAATTACAGTCTTAGTGGAGAAGACGACCTATACCCCCGGAGAACTCTGCAAATACGCAGAGCGTTACCTGCGTATCAAGGGCGCCTCTCCTACTCCATCTGTCAGCTACCGCATCATCAGCATCCATCAGGATGCTTTTGCCGTCGCCGACACCTCCAAGCATTATGCCATAGAATTCAATGCCAAGACAGTAGCTACCAATATCAGACTTTCCGATGATGGCATTCTGCTTGCCATCAATGCAGAACCTAACAGACTGCCTGAGACAAAGCCTTTCGTAGCAGCACCTCGGCCTGCCAACATGAACCCCCGTCAGTATATGAACGAAGAGACATTGGCAGCAGGAAGCACTGCTAAGATGGCTGAACTGATTGCTCAAGATATTTACGAAATCCGAGAGAGCCGCAATCTGTTAGTACGTGGACAAGCAGACAATATGCCTAAGGATGGAGAACAGCTTCGACTGATGCTTAACCAACTCGACAAGCAGGACTTGGCTATGACCAGCCTCTTTACTGGTACAACCACCAAGGATACAACTGAACATATCATGACCATCATCCCCGAACAGACTTCCGAAAAGAAGGTGCTATTCCGTTTCTCTCAGAAGTTGGGGGTATTAGAAAGTGACAACCTCGCGGGCGTACCTTATTATTATATAGCAGAAGATCTGAAGACAGTACCGCCTGCTGAAATCATTGACTCGAAGAAGAAAAACAAGCAGGCACAGGGGGTCTATGTGAACATCCCTGGCAAACTACGTTCTACCATCAGCGATGCTCAAGGAATTGTTAACACTGCCGAGTTTCCTGCAGGACAGTTCGGCAACGTAGAACTCTTAAGTGGTGCACTCTTCAACAAACGATACACCACCCGCCTATGGCTTCATCCGCTCTCCGGAGCCGTTGAGAAAATTGATGTTGAGCAGTCTAAATAATAAAGAATGGGATTCCAACCGGAACCCCATTCTCTATTTAATGATCTTATCTATTCATTACTGAGCGAGCTTGCCGTCAGAACCAAGCACATTCACAATCTTGTGGATGTACATCTTCTTCATGTTCTCACGAGCGGGCTTCAGATACTGACGAGGATCAAAGTCTCCAGGATGCTCAGCCAGGTGCTTGCGGATAGC
>JAEEGG010028390.1_pt1 | contig 10524 bp, 8 predicted proteins | sample 9134161 | NCBI WGS metagenome assembly JAEEGG01 (sample SAMN16246543, study PRJNA631951) | gut metagenome | biome: gut microbiome; feature: rumen; material: CR-attached | host: Bos | place: Iran: Karaj | collected 2018-10 | reverse complement strand
GGCACCATCAAAATCTGGAGTTCGTCCGTCACTTCGGGGAGCTTCTTTTCGATCTCCGAAATTTCGGCCTTGGCCATCGCGACCATTTCCGGGTCGGAATCGCCGAGAGCGATCTTGTATTCTTCAAGATCGTCCATCATCTGCAGGTATTCCTTGGCCTTCAAGACGGCCTTTTCGATACCCTTGTACTGCTTGTGAATCTTGTTGTAACGAGCCTGGTCACCGAGAACATCCGGATTGCCGAGTTCCGATTCCAGTTCTTCGTATTTTTCAATGAGTTTTTTAGCTTTATCTTTCATCGTGCCCAAATTTAGTAAATGGCGTCGTCCCTATTCATTGCGGTTCCTTGATTACGGGGTCGAAGCGCTAGACTTTCACCATTTGGGGGTGAAACATTCTTCGTAGCTGATAATCCCGCATCTCAGGGAATCCTTGCGTGAGTATGTTATGGTCACGTGTGGATTTTCCGAAAGCTCCCCGCAGTATGCGAACAGGAAGCCGACATGCATATCGAACGGTCTCGCCTCGTAACTACAGTTGTCGGATACATCTGCAATAGAGATGGTGTCTTTTGATATTTTTGTAAGGACGTGTACGGCTGGTGATGTGTCCTTGATGTTCAGCACGTATAGCGGGCAGCCATTAATTTCGTGTAATGTACCCATTGCTTTTGCCGTTGCCGGGAACAGGTTACTTAAGTTGTTATAATCTTCTTGTGTGGCCGCCTTGTGTAATCCGGCTGTTCTTAACGATGCAATTTCAGGGCTTTCGAAACAGGTGCTATTTGTCGCGTCGCAGGAAACAAAAGTCTTGTTGTATGCAATAACATTCTGGTCGAAAGCGATTTCGGTGATGTTGTATTTTAGGAGGTAGTCGTTAAGGGTGCGGCTGGGAGATATGTCTGGATTGCCAATGGTGCCACCGCCTGGACCTCCATCGGTCGAATTACTTGAAGAGGACGGGGGCGTAGTCGGATGGTCTTCGCGACTTCCTTCGGAAGAAGAATAACGTGATGTCGAAGAAGCTTCTTTATTGCTGCTAGAAGACGTGATAGTTTCTGGAGGTGTCGTGATTTCTTCAGACGAGGAGGATCCTTCATCCAGTGGCGGACGATTTGCGCTCTGGTTTGGTTCTTCAGCGGTTCCTGCGATTCTGTCTGAACAGGCAAACGAGCAAAGTACAGCGAGTGCCGCTGCATTTGTTGTCAAAAATTTTTTGAATAGCTTAGTCATTTCCGTTCTCCCTTGCCTTTCTTGTGAGTGGGAATAACTGTAAATTTAGTCTATAAACTTGATCGATGTTCTTGTCGCCTGCGGCAATGCTCACGATTTTGCGGCGGCATTCGTCGAGTTCCTTGACGATTTGTTCGTAAGAGTCCTTGGAGATACCCATGGTGATGCCGCTGAAGTTTCGTTCGGTGCGGGCAAGATCCAGTGAATTGGCGGCGATTTTCGCCATTTCGCGGTGCATTTCGCGGATGGCGAGCTTGGTTGCTTCGGGGGATCCTTTAATGGATGTTTCCGTCTGGATGTACGTGTTTTCGCCGTTTTTTTTGAGAAATCCCGCTTTTGTCAAGAAATCGAGAGTTTGCTTAATTTCGGTGGCTGATACATCTGTGTAGCACATTTTGGCAAGCTCTCCCGGGGTGGCGCCTGGCATGAGCGGGGCGAGTTCCCGCAGGACTGGGTTTCTCCAGCTTTCGTAGAATTCAAATAAGTCACCCTCGATAATCCGAACCTTGTGAATTTTTGCAATGGAAAGCATTTCTTCGTAGGCGGCTTTCTTTTTTGTCTCGTCCGTTTCTTGGCCGAAGTTGACCATGGCCCTGAAGTAATCCATTTCAAAGCCAACAAGCCCCATTGCCTGCCCGGTGCGTTCTATGCCGATGCGGCTCAGGTTGCTTTTCCCGTCGCAGACGACTTTCATGTACGAAGACGATGAAAAACCGGCGGCTTTGGAGAATTCGCGCCAAGAAAATACATGGCGAAGTTTGCGTTCTTCGTAGAAGTCTCGCATGTATTTCCGAAAGTCAGAGTACTCGATTATGGATTTCATTTGAGGATAAATATAAATTGAAACGGAAGGGAAAAATCGTCTTTATGCAACGTTTTGTTGTAAAATTGTCTAAAATGTGATTTTTGTACGATTTGTTACGATTTTTCTTGCATATATGCAACAATTTGTAAAGTTTTAGATACAAAAAGATTATTAAAGGGATATTTCCTTCTATTTTGCGGTAAAAAAATTATCTTCTTCTTTATGAGTGTATATGGTTTTTATGCTGAGGTCAATATTGGGTGTGCATTGATTTTGATGCTCCTCCTTTATAGCATTAGGAGTTTGCCGACTCCTCAGCTTAAATATTCCCTTTTCAAGAACTTGGTGCGATGGCACATTGTCTATTTTTTGAGCGATGCCTTATGGTCTCTTGTTAGCGATGGCATTTTACCGAAGAACATATATATGGTTTTGCTGGTAAATTACCTCAATTCCATTTTTTTGCCGATCGTGGCCTATAGCTGTTTTGTGTTTTCTGAAATCACGACGCGGACTGAAATGACGCGAGAGCAAATAGAGTGGTTCCAGACGAAACTGCGAATCCCGATTTTGATTGAAATGATTCTGCTGCCGATTTCCTATTGGCAGGATCCTGGTTTTTGGCTAGATGAAAATTTGGAGCCGCGAGGCTTGTATTATTTTGTCCTTCTTATAATCCCTGCGTCCTATTTTATCATGGCGACGGTTCGTGGCGTTTTGCGGGGATTTGCTTTAAAGGATCGGCAGAACCAGAGAACCTACTTGGTCGTGGCCTGCTATACTCCTGGTGTTGTCATTGCGGGTGTCGCCCAGCTCTTTTTCTCCATGACTACGCCTATTTTCTGTTTCTGGTGTACGTTTATTATTTTATTTGTGTACTTGCATTTGCAGAATCAGCTGATTTCGACGGATTCTCTGACGATGCTCAACAACCGCAATCGCCTGAACCATTTTTTGCACCAGCAACGTGAAGTGAAGAATACTTACGTATTCATGGTGGATGTGGATCATTTCAAGCAGATTAACGATACGTGTGGACATTCCGTTGGTGATAAGGCCCTTGTCCTGGTGGCGCAAGCTCTGAAGAAATCGTGCGAGCATTTAAATGGATCGGTGTTTCTTTGCCGCTATGGCGGTGATGAGTTTTTGCTATTGGCTCCGACAGAAAAGCCAAGCGCCGTGGTCGAACAGATTAGGGAATGTTTGCGCGATGAAGTTGTGAAACGGGGAGTCTCGTGTTCTTTCACTATCGCCGTTAGCGTTGGCTATGCCTTGTGGAATGGATCTCCTGATACCTTTAAAGACTGCTTGGTCGAAGCCGACAAGAAAATGTACGAAGACAAACGATTGGCTTAGCGGCTCGCTCGCCTCAGTAACTAGTCACTTCAAACTAGTTACTTGCTTTACCCTTCTAATTTATTCTTCAGGTAATGCTTTGATGTGTATGCAAAATACATGATGTCGGCGATGACTAGTGCTATGCCGCAGACGAAGAATACTTGCTGATGCATGCCGAAGTGATTGGCCATGGCGCCTCCCACAAGAATTCCTGTACCGATGCCGATGTCCCAGCCGCTGAGGTATGTGCTGTTTGCAGTCCCGCGCTGATCGTGGCGGGCGAGGTTCACGCACATGGTCTGGTAGCCAGGGAAAATAAGCCCGAGGCTTGTGCCGATGAGGAATGCGGATGTGAAGAACGCTATAGGACCGTGGCTAAAGGCAAGAAGAAAATAGGCGACAACATTCAAGGTCATGCCGGTGCCGACAAGGTGTATCAGGTAGCCTCGGTCAATCAGGCGGCCTGTCATGATGCGGTTCATGATAAGCCCTGTGGCAATAAGTGCGTAAAACCAGCCTGAACCGCCGATGCCAAGCTCCTTTGCGTAAATGGCGATGTAGTTCGTGACCGGGCCGTACGCGAATCCGACAAAGATGAAGTTTGCAAATTGCGGAACGGCGCGCGTGAGAAAGAAGCGGTCGAGCGAAAGCGGGGCGCAGATTTTCTTTTCGCGGGGCTTTACCTTGAGCGTCTGCACGAGCACAAGCCCGATAATGCAGAGGGCTATGGAAATCGCAAAAACGATTGTGTCGCCGAACGCTTCGTAAAGAAACATCCCGGTCATAGGGCCGGTGGCAAAGGCCAAGTTGACGCTGATCCCGAAATAACCGATGCCTTCGCCTCGGCGACTTGCGGGAAGCGCGTCAATAGCCACCGTATTGCTTGCGGTACTGGAAATCCCGAAGAACAATCCGTGGGCAAAGCGCACGACGGCAAGGATCGGCAACAGTCCGACAATCTTGTAGCCTACAAAACAGAGCGAAAATGCGAAAAATGTCCAAAAGTATAGCGGCTTTCTGCTGAATGTATCGACGAGGAATCCTGCGAACGGGCGGCAGGCAAGTGCGCCGATTGTGTAAAGCGAAATGATGAATCCGGCGGTCGCGTTGTCCGTCTGGAACTTGTCGAGAATGAACAACGGCAGAATCGGCAGCAGCTGGTAAAAACTAAAGAACAGCAGAAAATTGGCCGCAGCGACCGTGATGAACGTACGGCTCCAAAGTGTATTGTTTGTTGTATCGTTTCTTAATTCCATGGGAGTAGTAAAAAAAATAGTATATTTAACTCTATGAAATATATGGAGTTAACAGCTTTTCTGCTCTTTTTTTGCATGATGGGCGTTGTATCTTGTACGGTGCCGAATGATTATTCAGATATTTTTGGAATGACGCCTGCGGATGTTGAAAGTGGAATCATCGAGGGGATGCTCCACGTAAAATCGACTGGGAAGAAGACCCTGGTCGGTACAAATGATGTTTCCGCTAAAGCCTTAGAACGCCCGCAGATGAAGGTTGAATTTACCTATGATTTCGATTTGGGGCGCCATGAAGTCATTTGTAATGATTTTAATGAAGTGATGAAGAATGTTTCGGGCTTGAAAGTCGATTGCCCTGAAGATTCGGTTCCTGCTGCTAATGTGACATTTTATGATGCCGTTCTATATGCAAATGCGATGAGCAAAAAGCATGGGGCTGACACGGCTTATGAGTATTCCTCGAAAGAACTCGATGCTGAGAAGCACTGTGTGAAAATGAAAAATTTTAAGTTCAATCCTAAAGTAAATGGCTTTAGGTTGCCAACGGAGGCTGAATGGGTCTTTGTGGCATCTGCAGCATGGTCGCCAAAAAATAGCTGGAATGCCTATAATTCTGATAATAAAGTCCATAAAGTCTGTTCGTTGATTGGCAATGCGACTTTCTGTGATATGGCAGGAAACATGCTGGAACTTGTAAATGACTGGTATGGATCATTTAAAGATACTACAGTTGCCAATTTTGTAGGTTCGATGGACGGGGATGCTCTTGGTTCCTGCGTGGTAAAAGGCGGCAGCTATTATAGCGCTCCGACATCGGTGAATTTGTACAATAGGGGAGATACTTATCCAATTTTATCTTCAACTAGAGGGGATTATATAGGATTTCGTCTTGCTTATGGTTCTATTCCAGAAGCGACTTGGTTCCTGTATAACGGGAATACGGTCACTGTTCCTGTCGTCCCTCAGATAGAATCTTCTGAAATAAAAAAGCTCACAAATTCATATCAGGCGAAACTCGTCTTTCGGAATGATGAAACGGGTGGACTCGTTTATGTGAATTTTGCAAAAAATATGGGCATGTATCTGATCGAAGACACTGTAAATGTGTACCATCCTGAAATTTCTCCAGATGGAAAGCGTGTTGCGTTTTGCACGTCAATAGAAGGCTCTGAAAGGGAATCTGTTGTTTATGTTCGTGATTTGAATGAGTCTGGAAGCAATTTGGTTATGTTGCCCGATGAACATGCTGCTATTCCGAGATGGCGTGTTAATCCTAATGGCGATACCGTCATTGTCTATGTGTCTTCTGCGGGGAATAATAAGGGCGAACAGTTTATGCAGAAGAGCACATGGCAAGTCAAGTTTGCAAATGGAAAATTTGGTGTACCAGAGAAACTTTTTGATGGCGCGTATCATGGAGGTGTTTCAAAGGACAACCTCTTTGCTGTTTCTTCATCGCCGCTGTTGCGGGCCAGACTCTCAGACGGGAAAAAACATGATGATGTGATTTGGTATAATGGCGAACAGGCCTGTAATGCATCGCTTGCAAAAGATGGTACAAACCGTACATTGTTCCTTGACTTTGGAGGCTCGGCCGGTCGAGAATTTGTTGGAAGTGGTTATGGCGTTCATGAAAGATTACTTGTCGTCGATAGTACAGGACAAATTATTCAAACTGTAGTGGCGCCTGCTGGATATACGTTCGACCATACGGAATGGGTTGGAGGACTGTTGAAGGATTCGGCAAGTAATTTAGTTGTAGCGACGCTCACCGATGCTAATGGCTCACACCATAAGGTGGCCCTAGTCAATTTGGACAATGGTGATGTCGTGCCGCTTGCTGAAGGCGAGGAATTGTGGCACCCTAGTTTGTGGATCTGGCAGAATAGCCCGAATGTTCCCAAGCCTGTTGTCGATTTTGACAGTGCCGGTCTTTATTTTGACAGTGATAATGAAGAAGTGATTGGGGCCTCTACTGGATTTATATCTGAGGAAATGGGGATCAAGATGCAGTCGTTTTGGAAAAATCATGACAAGGCGAGTGTTTTTACTTTTGGAAGTTCCATGATGCTGAATGCGGTTATCGAGGATTCGATAAAGTCTTATAAAACCGTGAATATGGGTATATCTTTGACGGATATTCATTTGCATGATTATTTGATTAGGCACTATGTCCTGCCGTATGCGCCTCACGTCAAGTATCTCGTCGTAGAATTGTCTCCTGGATTTTTTTATAGGCATATTTCGTTTTTATCTGCGCCTGTCCTTTCGACTTCACCAGGTATTGTATATGATAGTAAGCATCTGTCGCCTGAAACGAAAAATGAAATTGCGGAACAAAGCCAGTATCAGCAGTTCCCGAAGGTCTTGTTAGGGCAGCAGTATATTGAGGGAACATTCCTCTTGCCTTCTCTGGATTGGGGTTTCCCGAATGTATTAGCGGATACTACGGGAATGGTGTTTGACGATCCGTCTTTGCAGAACAACTTAAATATTCTAAAGGCGCTAAAGCAAACCGCCGATTCTTGCGGTGTAAAACTTATTGCTGCTATACCGCCACGCAATCCAAGGTTTAAGGACACGAAGGTATTCGACCCGTATGGCCCGAGTTGGGAGGTGGCGCACCAGATTATCGATGCGGTTAAGGATATGGGCATCGTTGTTTTTGATGAATACAAAGATGGCCACCACGACTATACCAACGCGATGGCCTTTAATTCTAGCCATGTGAGCTATCTTGGAGCGGCTCAGTTTTCGGCGCGTTTAGATGCCTTGCTGAAATCGCTGGAATAAGTCGCTAGTTGTTAGTCATTAGTCGATAGTCTAAAGTATGGCGACGAAGTCGCGAATATGAAACCAATAACTAATGACTATTGACCAGTTACTTCTTTTCGAGTGCGACAAGCGTTTCGAGGTGCGGGGTGCCCGGGAACAAGTCCATCGGCAGCACTTCCTTGACGCGATAGCCGTAACGTTCCCATTCGGCGAGGGCGCCTGGGATTTCGTCAGTGCCGCAGAAAATGTGGAGTACACGCACGGGCTTGCGCATCGCGAGAGCCCGGATGACGCCCGGTTCTGTTCCCTTGCGCGGCGGGTCCAACAAAATGCGTTCCGGTTCGCCAGGGATCGGCCGCGGAAGTCTCATTTGCACAAACGTCTCGTCAATTTTCCCTGCGATGAACTTGTAGTTCTTCTTCAAGAATCTAGCGGAGGCCTTCGCGCAATCGATGGACGGACCTTCCCATTCCACGCCGAGTACGGACTTGGCTGCTTCACCGAGTGCAAAACTGAAGAGGCCGTAACCGCAGTAAAGGTCCAAGAAGTGGTCGCCCTTTTCAAGACCGAGCAAGCGGCTTGCGGACTTGATGAGATTGTGGATCTGGCTTTCGTTGATCTGGCTGAATCCCGTTACCGGATATTTGAGCCTGAAATGGCCGAGGTCGAGCGAAAGTTCGCGCGGGCCGTAAAGTTGCTTGAAGTTGAGCGTATCTGTCGGGCGCTTGGCTTCGAGATAGTAGTTGGAACCAGTCGGGTCTACGTAGGCATGTGCTGCGGTTACGTGGTACGGGCTCTGCTGCAAGACTTCGGAAATCTGCTTGAGCTTGCGCACGATGCTTGCATCGAGTTTTTTCACATTGAAAATCACGACGCGGTACTTGTACGTGCCGCGGATAATAATCCAGTTGAGTGCATAAGCGAGCGGCTTGTATGCAGGCGTGATGAGCTTGTCGAACAGCAAGCGGTAAATGGCGTTGTGTTCTTCGGGTTCGAGAATGCTATCGTATTCGTTAAAACGCAAATCGCCCGGCTTCATTTCGACTTGGCGCTTGGACGTGGTGCGGTAATTGCGCGGCATGGGGCTAGCCACAATCGGCTGCGGGCCGCGGGCAAGGCGGTTGACTTCCCAAAATTCGCGGATGGCGGCGTTCTTGACTTTGAGCTCGTCTTTGTAATCGAGCGGAGCGAGGGTCTCGCCGTAAGCGGAATCCGATTCCTTCGTATAATTCGGGAGGTTATGGGCTATTGCTTGTTCAAAAAACATGAAATCCTCTTTTTCTACCCTCAAATTTAAAAAGTTCCCGGAAAGTTTAAAGTCTATTTTTATGCTATATGGGGGTATGCTGTGATAAGTGGTTGGTTTTACCTAGCGGTTACCGACCAATAACTAAAAACCAATGACTAATAACTTTTCTCTAGACTTGTTATTTTGTACATTTGTAAACAAGTGTAATGGGGTAATTGAAAAAAGGATTCCTTATGAGATTTTTTAAATCGTTTATCCCATTTGCCATTGTTTTGACATTGATATTTGTCGCGTGCGGCGACGATGGTTCGCCTACAAGGGGCTTAAGTTATCCTGAAATAGTCCCAAATAAAGCGACTTTATTGACGTACAAGTGTGATATTTCCGCAGTTGGCGTAAAAATTTATGTGAAAGACATTGAAAAGAAATTCCAATGCGATGGTGAAAATTGGATTGAATCTTTGGACCAGACGAAACCGGAATCTTTGGATTCAACGCGCTATGTCCCGCCTTGCAGAACGGAAACTCAAGATAACTGCATATACGGGACTTTGACGGATGAACGTGATGGTCAAGTCTATAAAACCGTTAAAATTGGTGTTCAGTGGTGGATGGCGGAAAACCTGAATTATGCGTATCGGAATGGAACGCGACTCCTAGACTCTACGAGTTTCTGCCTCAGGGATAGTGTGCATTACTGCGAGGAATATGGACGTTTGTATATGTGGAGTGCGGCCATGGATAGTATTGCGTGGTTTAGTACGAACGGAAGAGGCTGTGGCTGCTGGAAACACTGCAGTCCGACATATCCTGTGAGAGGAATGTGCCCTAAAGGTTGGCATGTGCCTAAAGCTGAAGAATTGTATCTTCTTGTCCGTGTTATAGGAGGGGATTCTTTGGCGGGTAAGCTATTGAAGTCTACTAGTGGCTGGGCTGATGGTGGAAATGGTGTTGACGCTTATGGTTTTTCTGCGAAACCGAGTGGCTTTAGGAGTGTTTATGGAAGTTATAGTTATCCAGGTCAAAATGCATATTTTTTAACATCATCTGATTATCCGTTGCCTTCGACGGTTGTAGATAATTATGTGTATGATTTGGTATTGTATCACGATAGAGATGATGCTGAAAGGAACGATGACGCGAGAGATGATGCGATGAGCGTGCGCTGTGTTAAGGATGCTGAATATTAGAAGAATGTTGAATTTGAAACCAGAAAACTCCGCTTTTGCCGGAGTTTTTTTTATGAAAAAATTTTACAAAAAATATAGAATCAAAATACTCAAAAAAGCGTGTATATAAAGTGGTGGAGAAGTGTGTTCTCTGCTGCGTTACGGCGCGGTCCGTAAAAAGGGAACTTTCTAATGATTAAAGTTTGTGCTTGTGATAAAGCTAAAGTTGCTTATTTAAAATTTAATAATTATATTATAATTATGGCGCAGAGTACTATATGCAAATTTAAGAACTCTAGTTGTCATCTTTACTGAATGGAATGGCTTGAATCCCAATGTCTTGGTTAATCGTATAATCAGTGCCCGGAAAGCAACGAAAAAGGAATTTCAATATTATTGGAACGCGAGAAAAGGAGAATGCTTATGAAGAAAGAATATGATTTTTCGAAAATGAAGGCAGTGAAGAATCCGTATGCCAAAGTTCTCAAGAAGCAGATTACAATCAGGCTGAATGTCGAAACTATTGACTATTTCAAGAATATGGCTGAGGAACTTGGCATTCCGTATCAGGTGCTCATGGATTCGTACTTGACGGATTGTGCGAACGCCAAACGCAAGTTGAAAATCTCGTGGAAGTAAGAAAAGACTTCCCAAAGGGGAGGTTGGAATAAAAAAAGACCTCCCAAAGGGAGGTCTAAGA
>JAEEGG010028383.1_pt1 | contig 10526 bp, 6 predicted proteins | sample 9134161 | NCBI WGS metagenome assembly JAEEGG01 (sample SAMN16246543, study PRJNA631951) | gut metagenome | biome: gut microbiome; feature: rumen; material: CR-attached | host: Bos | place: Iran: Karaj | collected 2018-10 | reverse complement strand
ATTCCAGCCGGATTTCGGTGGCGTCATCGAATCGATCTGGGTCGACGAACCGTCGTACAGCCAGGCCGGTCTGCCATGGAGCAAGACGTTGGTACAAGCTTTCTTGGACAAATGGGGCTATGATCTGAAGCCGAAAGTCCCGTTGCTGTTTCTGGACCGCGACGATTACCAGGCCGTCCGCTGCCATTATTGGCTGACGGTGCAGGAACTCCTTCGAAGCGCGTATTTTGTGCAGGTCCATGACTGGTGCAAGGCGCATCACATCCTTTTCAGCGGCCATCTGATGATGGAGGACACGCTGTCGTCGCAATTGGCGCGGGCCGGCGCGACAATGCCTTATTATAAATATTTCGATATTCCTGGCATCGACTATCTTACGGCTGAGATGAACTGGCGGTGCTCTCCGTTGAAGGCGCGATCTCCGGGCCTTTCCGTGAATCCGGGCCTGTACACGACGCCGCTGCAATGCTGTTCGGCGGCCCGCCAGGCCGGCCAGGAGCAGATTCTGGCGGAAATGTACGGCGTCAGTTCGGAAAACATGACGTTCCGCTGCCAGCGGAACATGTTCGACCATTTCGCGAGCTTCGGCATCAACCACCGTTCCGTCCACGGAATCTTCTATTCGCTCCGCGGCCGTGGCAAACGCGCCTATCCGCCGCATGTAAACTATTACCAGCCATATTGGAACGACTACAAGCAGATGACGGACTACTGCGGCCGCGTCAGCTATTTCATCAGCCAGGGACGGCCTGTCCGGGAGATTCTCGTCATCCATCCATTGACTTCCGCCGCCTGCGAACGGCGCGGCCCCAACAGCCCTGAAGGCCAGTCTCCGGCCATCGCCAGCCGTGACGCTGATTTGCTGAATCTTGAATGGCAACTGCTTGCGCATCAAATCGGCTTTGATTTCGGTGACGAGCAGACGCTTGAAGAATGGGGCGCCGTCATCCAATCCGACGATGGAAAGCCATTGTTCAAAGTAGGGCAAATGTCCTATCAAGCCGTTGTCCTGCCGAATCTTCTGACGATCGCCCCGTCGACATGGAAGCTTCTGAAAGCGTTCATGGCCAAAGGCGGCAAGGTGTTCGTTTATGGAAAGGCACCCGCCCTTCTCCATGGCCGCCCCGCCCCTGAAATCGCCACAAGTCTCTCCAATGCAGATTATTCCGCTGAATATGGAGAATTGGTCGAAAAGCTTCTGGCGATTCCGCGCGAATTCGATTTCACCTGCACGGACGACACCACGTCCATTCTCATCAACTACCGCCGTGACGAACAATATCGTTATTTTTTCATCTTCAATTCTGACTGCCAAGCGGAAAGAACAGGCGTTTTGACGTTGAACGGCAACTATTTGGGCACATTGCTCTCCGGAACGGGCGCCCCGCCCTGCTCCGTTGTCCGCCAAACTGAAAATGGCCGGACGTCCATGACGTTCACCATCCCGGCCGGTTCAGCCGTCATGCTGTTGGTGGAGAACGCTTTGGAGGCAGCCGCCCTGCCCGCCGCCGTCCCGTCCCTTTCGCCTGTAATCCAATTGAAGCTGCCCGCCAACTGGTCTCTTAAACGTTTGCATCCCAATGCATTGGTATTGGAATTCGCCCAATACAGAAAAGGCGATGGCGACTTCTCGCCGGTCTATCCGATTCTCGCCATCCATGACATTCTGACGAAGGAGGACTACGTCGGCCCGCTGACGCTGCGATATGTCTTCCATTCCGCCATTGCCGTGAAAGGCGCGAAACTGGCGTTGGAATCGCCGAAAGAGCAGACCGTCACGCTGAACGGCATGGCGGCATCTTCTGAGCCAAACGGCTACTATTGGGACAAGTCGTTTGAAACAATAGACTTGCCTGATATATCCATCGGCGAAAATGTCCTGGAAGTGTCTCGCTCCTATCGACCGTTGGCGAAATTCAAGTCGTCCATTACATCACTTTTCGAGAATCTTCCGGGCGTCGAACTGGAGCAAATGGTCCTGATCGGCGATTTCGGCGTCTTTTCGCAACGCATGGCGACGAAGGGAAACGGAATCCGCATGAGCCATCTCTTTACCTTAAATAAAGAGAAAACGACCGTCCAGTCGGAACTGGTCGATCATGGATATCCGTTCTACACGGGAACGATGGTTCTGTCGCAGTCCTTCAACGTGCCGCGCAACGTCGCGGGACGAGACGCAACCCTCCGGATCGAAGGGCTTTCCGCCTGCCTGGCCCGCGTCTTTTTGAACGATGAATACCGCGGCGTCATCGCCTGGGAGCCGCCTGAATTGTCGATCGGGCCGCTGAAGGATGGCGTCAACGAACTCCGTCTGGAGCTTGTCAACACGATCCGGAATCTCATCGGGCCATATCATCGGCCGAAAGGAGAATACGGCGAAGCATGGGGCGGATATGGCTATCCGAACCTCCCGTGGCTTGGCGCGGTCGATGAAAATACACGGAAAGTCATTCCGGACTGGCAGGACCACCGAATTCCGGACACTAGTGCCTGGACTGAAGATTATATGTTGGTTCCGTTTGGTTTACAGAATGCATTCATTTTTATTCATGAATAGCATGATTGCAAATGATAGTTCAAAATTATTTCAAAAAGGAGGCTTATGAAAACGCGAAATGTCTGGTTGTCATTGTTGCTGGCAGGAACGCTTTCCGCCGAAACCGCCATTGATTTGAAGAACGGTGATTTTGAACAGAAGGGCGACGGATGGGATTACGGCAAGATGGTCTCCATCATCGAGGAGGCGCCGCACGGCGGTAAATTCTGCTTGAGGATTCTGGATGAATCGCCGACGGAAGGCTCGTCGTGCCGTTCGACGGCCATGCCGGTAACGGTTGGCAAGACATATGCCGTCCGTTTCTGGGCACGGAACAACGCCAGACGCGGCGCCGTCGGCGTCTACATGCAGTTCCTCAACGATCGGAACAAGCAGTTGAATACGCCCCAGAATCACAATGAAGTCATTTTATCCGTTCCAAACACCAATAATCAATGGCGCGAATACACGCTTGTCGGCCGTGCTCCGGAAGGCGCGGTGACATTGACCGTCTGGGTCCATTCCTTCAACGGAGCGACGGGCCAGACGGACTTCGATGATTTCAGAGTGTCAGAACTATCACAAGAAGAGGAGCTTACCGTGAAAACCACCAATGTCGTCGCAGATAACAGCCCGAGATTTCCCGCCCTGTCGCAGGAACGTATCGCCGAAATCGCCGCCATGCTTCCGGACAAACCGGCAGGCAACGGCCCAGCAGCCTCCGACAGAAAGGCCTGGCAGCCGCTCTATGAACTGCCGGAAGCCGCCGACATCATCAAACGCGCTGAAAGCCTAGTGGATACGCCGCCGACGGAACTGCCTGATGACGTGTATCTTGAGTTCACCCAGAACGGCAACCGCCGCAATTTCGAACGCTTGCTTGGACAGCGCAACAGCCGTTTCACAACGCTTGGCCTGGCCGAAGCATTGGAATACAAAGGCCGTTTCCTGCCGCAGCTGGAACGCGATCTGGAGGCGTTGTTCAACTACCGCAGCTGGGTCATGCCCGCCCATGACGGCGCCCTTGAAAACTTCTACCAGAAACGTTTTTATTCGGATCTTGGCTGCACGGCCATCTGCCGCGAACTGGCGATCATCGACTGGTGGTTGCAGGACAAATTGAAGCCTGAAACGCGCAGACGGCTTCGTGAAGAAGTCCAAAAACGCATGATCGGCCCGTATCAGGAAGTCATCCGCAAAGGCGTCGTGACGGGCGGCCATTGGTGGTCCGTCGGCGGCAACAACTGGAACGCCGTCTGCACGAGCAACATGGTCGGAACCGCCCTTATCCTGTTGGACGACAAGATGGAACGTGCTGAAATACTCGCCGCCATGGAGAAATCGAATCCGATCTTTTTGAATGGTTTCACGCCGGACGGCAACTGCTCGGAAGGCATCGGCTACTGGAACTACGGTTTCGGCCATTTCATGACCATGGGCGAAACGGTTTTGAATGCCACGAACGGCAAACTGAATATCTATGACGCTGATCCTGAGAAGATTGCGAAAGTCTGCGCCTACGCGCGGGACATCCAGATCGAATCGGGCATCTGCCCCGCCTTCGCGGATTGCGGCGTCAACGGCCGCCCTGGCCAGACGACGCTGTTCTACATCCAACGCCGCTTCCCGGAGACGATGCTGCATCGCGAATATGTCACCCGCCCCATCAGCCGCGGGCTGACCGATCTCGGCCTGCTCGCCTTCACGGATGACAGCCAATATGCGGAGAAAGCCCCTGAAAAAGAGACATTTCCGAAGCGTAGCCTGTTTGCGGACGCCGGCATCTACATCGGCCGTTCCGACAACGACGACCCGCGCGGCACCTTCGGCATCGCCCTCAAGGCGGGCCACAACGCCGAACAGCACAACCATAACGACGTCGGCAGCTTCCTCATCAGCCGCAAGACGAAACGCTACTTCCTGGATCCCGGTAACGAAACCTACACGAAGACAACGTTTTCCAACCAACGCTATACGCGGGAGATGCTGAACAGCTTCGGCCATCCCGTGCCGATTGTGGACGGCCAGCTGCAGCCCGCCGGCGGCAAGGCCCGCGGAACCATCATCAATACGGTTTTCACGGATGACGTCGACACGGTCGTCATCGACATGAAGAACGCCTACTATCAGGTCGAAGCCTTGGCGAGTCTCGTCAGAACGTTCACGTTCGACCGGAAGAACTACGTCGTCACCGTCCGCGATGACGTTTACTTCATGGAGCCGAAGAACTTCGGCACGGCGTTGATCACCTACGACAAGATCTTCGAACGCCGCAAAGGCGAAATCGTCGCCTACGACGCCTTCGGCGGCCTGCAGGCCAACATCGACGTCACCGGCGGCGACTGGACGCTTGAAAAACGTGAAATCGACACGATCAACGGCAACAAGCCGCTTCGTCTTGGCATCAATCTCAACCAGCCGGTCAAGAAGGCGACGGTCATCATCACGATCAAACCCGTTGAATTGACCGACGACCTGCCCGGCTTCTACAGAGAGCCGGATATGAAGGCGTTAGACCCGCAGTTGGACAAGGCCATCGCCGTCGAGGCGGAGGCTTTCAGCAAGCAGGAAAACGGTGAAGTCAATGTCGAGCCGAAAGTCGGCGCCAGTGAAAAGGCCTTCAAAAACTGGGATACCGTCGGCCATCGTCTGACATGGACATTCGATGTGAAGACGGCCGGACGCTACGCCGTGCTCGTCCGCAGTTGCAACGCCTTCGCGGACGGCGTCGCCCGCAACGCCGCCATCGACGGCAAGCCGTTGAACGACAAGGACAAACCATTCCTCTTCCCCGGCACGGGCGGCTGGAGCAGCACGACCGATCAATGGAAGGACGCATGGATGGCGGACGGCGGCAAGGCCCTCGTTTTGGAACTGACCTCCGGAAAGCACGATCTGATGATGGAAAATGTTGACGGACGCGGACTTAACTTGGATTGGATCAAGCTCGTTCCAGTCAAATGACGCCACATCGGGAGGGGCATGCCGATGCATGCCCCTCCCTTCCATTGTCTTGCTTCCATTGTCAAAAATATCTCCCTTCTTCTTCCATGTCACCTCTGGATTTTTGCGTCTTCATCCTCTATCTTATTGGTGTTCTTTGCATTGGCTGGACTGCGTCTCGCAAATCAGCTCAGGATGACGAATATTTTCTGGCAAGCCGCAGCATGGGCTGGCTGCCCATCGGCTTGTCCGTCATGGTGACATCGTTCAGCGCCATCAACTATCTGGCCATCCCCAGCGAGATCTTCGGCTATGGTCTTTATGTCGTCGTGTCGTTCCCCGTGTTCTTTCTGGCGGCATGGCCTATTTCGAAAATCTGGATGCCCTATTTTCATAACCTCCACGCCACCAGTGTCTATGAAATATTGGAACGACGATATGACGTGCGCGTCCGAAGCTTGGCTAGCGGCTTGTTCATCCTCTGGCGGTTCTTCTGGATGGCGACCGCCCTCTACGCCTCCGGCAAGATCATGGGGGCGCTGACGGGATGGCCGCAATGGATGCTGATTCTTCTATGCGGATTGATTGCAACGGGTTACACGTTCATCGGCGGGATGCGCGCCGTCATGTGGACGGATGTCGCGCAGTTCTTCGTCCTGTTCGGCGGAATCGCGCTCGGAACCGCCTTGTCGTTCCGCCAGAACGGGTTGGACGTATTCCGGCTGGCATTCGACGGTGGCCGCATCCAGCCGTTTGCGCCGCTGGAAGGAAGCTTCTTCTCGCTTGATCCGCGAATCCGCATGACGCTGTGGAGCGGCCTCATCGGAACCGCCGTGACGTTCATGGCCCGCTATGGCGCGGATCAAGTCGTCATGCAACGCTATTTGACGGCGAAAAGCCTGAAGGCGGCGCAGAAAGGCATCTGGCTGAACGCCTTTGCCTCCGTCGCCTCGCTGTCGCTTCTGGCGTTGTTCGGCATGGCGATCTATGCAAACGCCTGCCGTCTAGGGGCTTTTGCAGCGGACAACGGTCTGTCTTTACCCGCCGCGCAACGGCAGGCGATGGCGTTGAAGCAATTGTCGCTGCTGATCCGTTCGTTTCCGGCCGGCGTGGCCGGCCTGATCGTGGCGGGATTGCTTGCGGCGACGATGTCCAGCATCGATTCAGGCGTCAACGCCTGCACGGCCGCCTATGTGACGGATTTCCAGAAGCGGTTCCAATGGAGGATGATATCGTCCAAATGGCTCACGTTGGCCATCGGCGTCGTCTCGACTCTGCTGGCGTTGTTGCTGATTCCGGCCATCGGCAAGTCGAACAGCGTGTTCGCGATTGTCAACAAATTGGTGAACGGCCTGGGCAGCCCGTTGCTTTGCCTGATGCTGTTGGGCATGTTCAGCAAAAAGACGAATTCCTCCGGCGTATTTGTCGGAGGAATTGTCGGCTTGTTCGCCAGTCTGGCCATCTCCTTCTGGCTGAAGCCGTTGGCGTTGCAGTACTACGCCGTCGCCAACCTTCTGGCCTGTCTGGCGGCTTGCTATATATGTAGTTTTTTATGTGGAGCAATCTTAAAAAAATCAAGATGATAATCTTTGAGTTGTTTATGGTGTTTTTCCAAAAGACAAGGTGCGAAGTCAAGCACATTTGAAATCAAGGAATCATAGGATTTATCATCCATATAAAGACCAGGAACATCTGAACTGAAAGCAATCCAGAACTTTTTATCCAAATCTTCTTGTAGATAAATCTTGAATCTCGGCGATCCATACGGAAGAGCAGATGCATTTTCATGTACTTCAAATGATGAGGATGTGTTTTTCATATTCATTTCCCTTATCAAATTGATAAATTCATCAGGAGTAATTGCGGGAACATTGCTTCGATCTTTAAAATCTTTGATATTGGCTGTGATAATGTAATCAGCGTTGACGGAATGGGCACAGCAATCTTGTAGATTATCCTCGAAGTCTTTGAGTTTCCTGTCTTTTATTGCTTGTAGAAGCATGTCTTTGTCTGTGTATGCGATTGTAAGTGATTCACACACTATCTTTAACCAATGATAACGCTGTTCAAGGGGATATCGCCTCAAAAGATACCAGAGAATGGAAAGCGAATGAAATGCAACAAAACCATCCAGTTGATTCTGTTTGCATTTATTCATGATGATCTTCGCTTCACTATTATATTTGTCTTCACGGCCCGTCAGATAAGTCAGGATGACATTTGTATCAAGCAGGATTTTCATAAGAATAGATTAAAAATATTGTGGATATTTTTTTGACAAGACAGCTTCACGTGCGGTTTCAAGGTCTTCGATTGGATATTTTGCACATTCCTCTCTTAGCTTATCGCATTCCTGGACAAATCTTTCAAATATGTCTTTTGATGAATATGAAAGATCCGGAACCTTGCCGGCTGTTTGACGGTCCGCAAGAATCTTTGACATGAATGCAATGACTTCCGTAAGTTCTTTAGGATAGAGCCGCTTCAGTAGATATAGCGCCTGCTGTTTTTCTGTCATGTTTTCCTCCTTTTTGAAATCTAACAAGAGTCATATATTTATGATAACACATGCAAACAGAAAATCAACTTTTTTCTAATAAAAATATTAGATGAATAAAATAATATTTTAATGAATAATAGCATGAACAAAAGAATATATCAAACTATGAAAATATCATAAGAGTATCTATCTTGAATTATGATAGATAACCTTATGATATATGATTGCAGGAAATGAATTCTACACGACGCGACGCGGCAGAGGATGCGTCATGATTTTCAGCTGGTTGAGGACGGAGACGACGCCGTCCACGCTGGCGGCGACTTCCGCCGCCCGCTGGGAAACGACCTCTGACATGGCCAGACCGTTCAAAACGACCTTGCCGTTGTTGCTTTCGACGACCAGAAAACGCAACGGCAGGCATTCCTGCTCCCTGAGACGAAAGACGATCCTGTTGACCAGCATCTTGTCGTCCAAAAGCTTCTGGCCTTGTTCATCCCGTTCACGTGTCATGATGGACTTCATGGCGCACAGAAGGAACGGCGCCAACGTCTCAAGCGTCAATGTGTCCGTCTTCACGACTACGTCATAGCTGTTCGCGGCATACCAGTCTTCATTGTAATGGAAGAGGCAGAATCCCGCGCGGTCGCGGTCGCTCTTGTCCATCATAGCCTGGGCCACCGGCATTGTGCAGCCTTCCCATTCCATGATGTTCTTAAGGCGTATCTCCTTGGATGCGACCAATTTGACTCTCAGGCAGTTCGGGATGCCCGCGAACAGGAAATTGGCGCCGCGGCCCACGATCAGCTTGTTGTCCTTCTGGACTTCAAAATACAGAATATTGCGAAGCGTATCCAGATAATGGTCTGGTTCGCCTCGGAAGAGCCGTGCGAAGAAGCCCGGCTTTTTTTCGTCATACTCCCGCAGGGAATCGGTGGGCATGCCGATTTCTTCAAAACGTTTTTCCACAAACTCTTTGCCAATACAATCCATCCCAAGCAGTTCGCTTAAGCGAACGACATCCGCCTCCGAAATAGAGCCCAATTCACGCGCCAAGGTAATGAACGCCATGTTTAGACCTCCTGTATTGCCATCTGGTTCAACAAAGAGAAATGTCTCTAATATTTAATATAAGTGTGCCAATACTAACTTTTCAAGTCAATAAAATAAAAAAATCACTAATTTTTCAAAAATAATATACGAAGGGAGCGCGCTCCACCACGACAAGAAAACGGCAACGGTGCCACGTCCACGTAGAAGGAGATCCCGCACGCTTATCCCCCCCTGTGGCATTTCCATTTCCTTTCATGACTTTTTATGACTTTTTATGACTTTTTGTTATTTTTATGATTTACAATGAGTTATCATGACTTTTATGATTCTTTATGATAATTATCGAATTTGTCAAATATGGTTTGCATTTCACTGGCCGGATGCTATCGTATGAATTGTCGCAATGGGACTTGTTGTATTTTGAAATGGAGATATATTAATCATGAGAAATAACATGAAGGATATGGATGCGGCCGGAAAGCTCTTCATGGCGCTGGACAGGCCGTTCGCGGATCTTATCGATTTCTTCCTGAAGGACAAAGGCTACAAGGTCGTCCGCGAAACCATGCGGGAGCTAAATCCGGAAACGATCGGCCGTCCGCCGGGCGGACGCTACAAGAAAACCATGCACGACGTCGTGAAGGAGATGGACATCCGGAAGCTCCGCGGGAAGCCGCGCCGCCTGACGGTGGCCCTGGAGAACCAGTCGTACGTAAGCCGCGTCATGCCTGGGCGCGAACTGATGTCGTCAGCGCTCCACTGGGACCACTGGCGCCGCGGCGTCAGGTCAGAACACGAGAAAAACGGCGAGCTTGAGACAACAGAGAAGTGGCTGGACGGCGTCCTCCCCGGCGACCGTATGCCGCCCGTCCTGACGCTGACGCCCTATTTCGGGCAGAAGCCGTGGAAGGGGGCGAACCGTTTCGTCGCGGATATGACGGACTGCCCGCCGGGGCTGGAAAAGGCCTTGGCGGACTGCCCCGCCAACGTCGTCTCCTTCCGTGACATGACGGCGAAACAGCTGTCGTCGTTCGAGGTCGGACCAATGCGAGCGGTCGCTAAAAGCATCCGCTACTCACGCAACCGAAGGCTTCTACGGTATGAAATGCGCACGGATCCGTCGTTCCATGACATGCCGGCGGAGGCGTACGAGATCATCAATCAGGCGACTGGCATGAAATTGAAACCTAAGCAAAAGGAGCACAACAACATGGCAAGGGATGTATCGTCATATGACCAATATCTGCTCGACATGGGAGAAAAGAGAGGAAGAAAGGAAGGGAAATTGGAAGGACTGACAGAAGGAATCACAGCAGCAATCATGAGATTCATTCAAAGCAGAAGAAGGCGGCATTTCTCCGAAACGCAGATACAAGAGGACCTCCAACTTGATTTCGGCCTGGACGAGGCCAAGGCAAGCCAGTACATGACAGCGGCCTTGACAGCCAAGGCGTAAGTTATTTTTCTCGCAAGAGATAGATGTACTTATGTCCA
>JAEEGG010028380.1_pt1 | contig 10526 bp, 8 predicted proteins | sample 9134161 | NCBI WGS metagenome assembly JAEEGG01 (sample SAMN16246543, study PRJNA631951) | gut metagenome | biome: gut microbiome; feature: rumen; material: CR-attached | host: Bos | place: Iran: Karaj | collected 2018-10 | reverse complement strand
GTCTGCTCATTGGTGACGACGAGCACGGATGGGACGACGAGGGTGTGTTCAACTTCGAGGGTGGCTGCTATGCCAAGGTTATCAACCTCGACAAGGAGAGCGAGCCCGACATCTACAACGCTATCCGTCGTGACGCCCTGTTAGAGAACGTTACTGTTGACGAGGCTGGCAAGATTGACTTCGCCGACAAGAGCGTGACCGAGAACACCCGTGTGAGCTATCCTATCAATCACATTGAGAAGATTGCCCAGAAGGTGAACCAGAAGAGTGCCGGTCCCGAGGCCAAGAACGTCATCTTCCTGAGCGCTGACGCATTCGGCGTGCTGCCTCCCGTATCAATCCTGACTCCGGAGCAGACGAAGTACTACTTCCTCTCTGGTTTCACCGCCAAGCTGGCCGGTACCGAGCGCGGCATTACCGAGCCTACTCCTACCTTCAGCGCCTGCTTCGGCCAGGCATTCCTCGAGCTGCATCCCACAAAGTATGCTGAGGAGTTGGTGAAGCGCATGGAGAAGAGCGGTGCCAAGGCTTATCTGGTGAACACGGGTTGGAATGGTACCGGCAAGCGTATCAGCATCAAGGACACCCGCGGTATCATCGATGCCATTCTGGGTGGCGACATCCTGAACGCTCCTACCAAGAAGATTCCTTACTTCGACTTCGAGGTTCCCACACAGCTCAACGGGGTGGCTTGGGGCATTCTCGATCCTCGCGACACCTATCAGAACCGCGACGAGTGGGAAGAGAAGGCTAAGGATCTCGCTGGCCGCTTCATCAAGAACTTCAAGAAGTACGAGGGCAACGAGGCCGGTAAGGCACTTGTGGCCGCAGGACCGAAACTCTAATACGTTGAACGTTGAACGTTGAACATTGAACGTTGGCTGCGCCGAAAAGGGGGCAGCCAACGTTTTTTGATGTAAGTCAAAAAGGAGTGCCCGTTGGAAAAAATGTTCAATGTTCAATGTTCAATGTTCAACGATTCTTCGTACCTTTGCACCATCAATCGTGATGATTGTCTCGTTATTCATTAGGTTAGTAAGTCTTCGCTTCGGCGAAGGAATTTAAGGTAAAGATTATGTTATTAGATTTTCAAACAACGGTCATGTTGGTCTCTGTGGCTATTGCAACAGTATTGAGTGTTTTCACTCTGACCAAGACCAACATTCGTTAAAAAGAGTGCGGAGTGAGTGATTCATACCGCACTCTTTTTTTTGAAGGTAAAAAGGTAAAACAAACTTAAAAACACGTATTTTATCCTATATTTTGAGAATAATAAGGTAGAAATGAACGTTATTTGCAGAAATGTGAGTAAATTTGCACCCAAATTTGTAATTGAACGTTCGATGAAAAGAATATTTCAGGTTTTCTGCGGGTTGCTCGTGGCGGCCTTCTCGCTGACTTCATGTCTGAATTCCAGCGACGACTCTACGACCTACTATGGCGATATGGCCATCAAGACTTTCACGTTGGGTACCCTCAACAGGTATCTGCATACCACGACGTCTGATGGCCGCGACTCTATCTATAAGTCAACTTATACGGCAACATCCTATAAGCTGAACATTGACCAGCTGAATCATAAAATCTACAGCGCCGACTCGCTGCTGCCGAATACCGACATTTCCCGCGTCGTCTGCAGCGTGACGACTGCTAACAACGGCATCGTCTATGTGAAGTCGATGATCAGTGATACGCTGACCTACTTCACCTCGGGTTCCGACTCTATCGACTTTACCCAGCCGCGTATCTTCCGGGTCTATGCCAACGACGGTTCGGGCAGCCGTGACTATACCGTCAGTCTGGCGGTACGCGGTCAGGCGGCAGGTCAGCTGCTCTGGACCGAGATGCCGGCAGGAACGGAGCTTCCCGTCACTTCGATGAATGGCTGGGAGTTCGCTTTCAATGCCGAGCACAACGGCATCAACGCCAGCAACGACCATTGGGCTACCGTCATCGAGGAAACCCTTGATACCGACGCCAGTCTGCTGCCTACGGAAAACTGTAGCTTTGCCTGTTGGAAGATGACAAAGGGGCTGTCGTATGCCCTTCTGGTGGGCGATAACGACAGTCAGGCTCGTGCTGCCGTTGTATGGCGCAAAATCATCGACCCCGACAAGGCTACCAGCTGGGTGTATATGCCGTGGGACCAGGATAATGCCTACTACCTGCCGAAAGGCCGGCACTACTGGCTGCTGCCCTATGTGAATGGTAGCGTGCTGGCAGTTGACGGAAACGGCAACATCTATCAGAGCCGTGACCAGGGTATCACCTGGAAGACCAGTTCGGATCTCAAAAGTCCTATTCTATCGGTGGCCGGAGCTGCTGTCGACGACAACGGCATCCTCTGGTTGCAGGAAGCAAGGACAGGTAAGGTGTGGCGTGGCATAACGACAAAATAAAAGCCGATGATGAAGCACGTGCTGGTCTGTATCCTCCTGTTGACAGGTGCCGTCGTAATGAGGGCACAGGAAGACCCGGAGTATAAGATGGAGATTGGCGGAGGTGTAGGAGTAGTCAACTATTTAGGCGACTTCAACGAAAACCTCTTCGGGAATTTGCAGCCGATGGGCAGCGTAGTGGCAAAGTACCGCCCGAATCCCCGGATGTCGTGGGTCGTCTCTATAGGCTATGGAAACCTGAAGGGCAGCGTCCGTGACGAAAAGACGTGGTACCCGGAGACTGAGACCATGCCCGCTGACTTCAGTCACTCGCTGGTTGACGGCGGCCTGCGGTTTGAGTATAACTTCTGGCCCTACGGCACGGGACGCGAATACCGCGGTGCCAAGCACTTGGCACCATTCATCACCTTGGGACTTGGCACAACCTACGCCAAGACACCCGACGAAGGCGTCTTCGCCTTGAATATCCCCTTTGGGGCAGGCGTGAAGTACAAGATACGTGACCGCCTGAACCTGACGGCCGAGTGGAGGATGCACTTCACGGGCAGCGACAAGCTGGACGGTGTGACCGACCCCTATGGCATCAAGAGCAGCGGCCTGTTCAAGAACACCGACTGCTACAGCGTGCTGCAGCTGTCGCTGACATACGATATATGGGAAAAATGTAAAACTTGCAATAATGACAGAGACTAATCAGCAATTGGATATGACACGTATCCCCCAGCACATTGCCATTATCATGGATGGCAACGGGCGCTGGGCCACAGAGCGCGGCAAGGACCGCAGCTTTGGTCACCAGGCAGGTGTTGATGCCGTACGATGCATCACTTCTGAATGTACCCGCCTGGGCGTGAAGTTCCTGACACTATACACTTTCTCGACGGAGAACTGGAACCGTCCGTCCACCGAGATTTCCGCCCTGATGGGATTGGTTCTTACCTCTCTTGAAGACGAGATCTTCATGAAGAACAACGTGCGTTTCCGCGTCATTGGCGACATCAAGCGGCTGCCGGATGACGTACAGCAGAAACTGCGCGAGACAGAGGAGCATACGGCGGGCAACACCAAAATGACGATGGTGGTGGCACTCAGCTACTCCTCCCGCTGGGAAATAACCGAAGCCGTGCGCCAGATTGTGTCAGAGGTGCGTGAGAAATGGGATCACCCCAGTGGCCTTGTCAATTGGAAAGAGCGCCTGACAACTGGTGGCGTATTCCCTATGGATATCACCGAGGAGACTATCAGCCAGCACCTCTGCACCAACTTCATGCCCGACCCTGACCTGCTGATCCGTACGGGCGGCGAACTGCGCATCTCGAACTACCTGCTGTGGCAGATAGCCTACTCCGAGCTGTACTTCTGCGACACTTACTGGCCCGACTTCGACGAGGCTTGTCTGCACGAGGCCATAGCCAGCTATCAGAGTCGTCAGCGCCGGTTCGGAAAGACGGAGGCTCAGGTGGAAGCTGAAGAAAAGGTAAAAGAGTAATAAGGTAAAAAGTAAAAGGATTAAGCAACGTGACATATAATATTATAAATAAGGTACGGGTGATGGTAAGAGGTGTTCTACTCTTTTGCCTTCTTGCCTGTTTGCCTTTAGCCGCAATGGCGCAGGACAAGATCATCAATCCCGACATCTCGTATGCCGGTACTCCCCGCACCTGCGAAATCGGCGGCTTGGCTGTCGAGGGAGTCGAGGGTTATGAGGACTATGTGCTGACTGGTCTGTCGGGCCTGGCTGTCGGACAGGAGATTGAGGTTCCCGGCTCGGCCATCACCGATGCCGTGAAGCGCTACTGGAAGCATGGACTTTTCTCGAGGGTACAGATTACTGCCGACTCGTTGGTAGGCTCCAAAATCTACCTCTGCATCCACTTGTCGCTGCGTCCCCGTATCAGTGCCATCAACTACATTGGCCTGAAGAAGTCGGAACGCGAGGACATGGAGGCCAAGCTCGGCATCATGAAGGGCAGCCAGATAACGCCCAACATGATTGACCGTGCCAAAATCCTGGCCAAGAAGTATTTCGATTCTAAGGGTTACAAGAATGCCGAGATCGACATCATGCAGCGCGACGACGTGACCGACAAGAACCAGGTCATCCTCGACGTCACCGTCGACAAGAAGCAGAAGATGAAGGTCCGCAACATCATCTTCGAAGGCAACGATAACCTGAATGACAAGAAGATCAAGGGCTCGCTCTTTAGCAAGGGTGCCTTCGGCAAGATTCACGAGGCTGGCAAGTTCAAGACCATGTTCAAGGCCAAGAAGTTTACCGACGAACGCTACAAGGAGGCTAAAGAAGCCCTCATCGAGAAATACAACGAGCTGGGCTACCGAGACATGACCATTCTCGAAGACTCTGTCTGGAACGTGGACGAAAAGCATGTGAACGTCCTGGTCAAGCTGGAAGAAGGCCAGAAGTACTATGTCCGCAACATCACCTGGGTGGGCAATACCGTAGCCACCACCGACTACCTGAGCCGCCAGCTCGGCATGAAGAGGGGTGACATCTATAACCAGAAGCTGATGAACAAGCGACTCTCGGAGGACGAGGACGCCGTGGGTAACTACTACTGGAACAACGGTTACCTCTTCTATAACCTGCAGCCGACGGAAGTCAACGTCGTGGGCGACTCCATCGACCTCGAAATGCGCATCAGCGAGGGTCAGCAGGCCCACCTCGACCATGTCCGCATCTACGGTAACGACCGCCTCTATGAGGAGGTGGTGCGTCGTGAGCTGCGTACCAAGCCGGGCGACCTCTTCTCGAAGGAAGCCCTGATGCGTTCGGCCCGCGATATTGCCTCGATGGGACATTTCAACCAGGAGTCGGTGAACCCCAAGGTGGAACCCAACTACGAGGACGGTACCACCGTCGACATCAACTGGATGCTGGAGCAGAAGTCGAACGACCAGATTGAGTTCTCACTCGGTTGGGGACAGACGGGTGTCATCGGACGTATTGGTCTGAAGCTCAACAACTTCTCCATGCGTAACCTTTTCGGTAAGAACAAGATGCACCGCGGCCTGATGCCTATCGGCGACGGTGAACAGTTGGGCATCAACTTCCAGACCAACGGTTCTTACTACAGCCAGATTTCCACCAGCTACTCTACTGGCTGGTTTGGCAACAAACGACCCAACTCGTTCAGCGTCAGCCTGTTCTACTCCAAACAGTCCGACATCTCGAGCTACTACCGTAACAATGCGCTCTACAACAGCCTCTATGGCTACGGCTATGGCTACGGTTACGGCATGTACAACAACTATTCCTACAACTACGAGTCCATGCTCGACGACGACAAGAACATCCGCATGTTCGGTGCCAGCGTCGGTTGGGGTAAGCGTCTGCGTTGGCCTGACGACTACTTCCAGTTCATGGCCACCGTCGGTTACACCCGCTATATGCTGCGCGACTGGAACTACTTCTACATCGCCAACGGTAACTGTAACAACCTGAACCTCGGACTGACTCTGACACGTACTTCGACCGACAACCAGCTGTTCCCGCGCCGTGGTTCCGAGTTCATGCTTTCGCTGACGATGACCCCGCCTTGGTCGCTGTTCGACGGCAAGGACTACAAGAACCTGGCTCTCAACAGCACTTCGGCTACTTACGAGAATGAGCTACAGGATATGTACCGCTGGATTGAGTACCACAAATGGAAGTTCAAGTCGCGTACCTATACAGCCCTGACCAACAGTCAGAAGTGCTTCGTGCTGATGACCCGTGTCGAGCTGGGTATCCTCGGTTCGTACAACAGAGACAAGAAGTCGCCCTTCGAGACCTTCTACGTCGGTGGTGATGGTATGAGCGGCTACAGCTACAGCTATGCTGAGGAGACTATTGGACTGCGTGGTTACGACAACGGTTCTATCTCGACATCGTCGGCTTATACCGAGGCATCGGGACGTCGTACGTCGAACAATGCATACGCCTACGACCGCTTCACCCTGGAACTGCGCTACCCGTTCATGCTGGGTAACACCACCATCTACGGACTGACCTTCCTCGAAGGTGGTAACGCTTGGGCCGACGTGAAGAAGTTTAACCCCTTCAACATGAAGCGCTCGGCAGGTATCGGTGTGCGTATCTTCCTGCCGATGGTCGGTCTGATGGGTATCGACTGGGCCTACGGTTTCGACAAGGTCTATACCAGCGGTGGATGGAGCAAGGGTGGCAGCAATTTCCACTTCATCCTCGGACAGGAGTTCTAAGGAGTTAAGAGTTAAGAATTAAGAGTTAAGAATTATGATGAAGAAAGCTATTATCTGCGCAATCTGCGTAATCTGTGGATTCACTTCTGCTTCGGCGCAGAAGTTTGCACTGGTGGATATGGACTATATCCTGAAGAACATCCCTGCCTATGAACGGGCCAACGAGCAGTTGAACCAGGTGTCGAAGAAATGGCAGGCCGAGGTCGACGCCCTCACTACCGAGGCGCAGACCTTGTATAAGAACTATCAGAACGAGCTGGTGTTCCTCTCGGCCGAGCAGAAGAAGGCTAAGCAGGATGCCATCATGGAGAAGGAAAAGCAGGCTTCCGAACTGAAGCGTAAGTACTTCGGCCCCGAGGGTGAGCTGTTCAAGAAGCGTACCTCGCTGATGACGCCTATCCAGGATGAAATCTACAATGCCGTCAAGGATATTGCCGATCTGCGCGGCTATCAGTTGGTGCTCGACCGTGCCAGCGATACCGGCATCATCTTCGGCTCGCCCAAGATCGACATCTCCAACGAGGTGCTTGGCAAACTCGGCTATTCCCGTTAACCAAATGTATAAACCCTAAAAACAATAAAGCACAATGAAAAAGTTTATCATCTGCGCTATCTGCGCAATCTGCGGTTTCACCACCGCCAACGCACAGGCCAAGTTCGGTCATGTGAACACTCAGGAAATCATCCAGGCTATGCCTGAATACACCAAGGCCAAGAGCGAAATCGAGGCCCTGACAGCCCAGTATGAGGCCGACCTTAAGTCGATGCAGGACGAGCTCCAGAAGAAGGGTGACGCCTTCGAGAAGGAGCAGGCTTCACTGCCCGACAACATCAAGCAGCGCCGTCAGCAGGAACTGCAGGATATGTACACCAAGATTCAGCAGAGCTTCCAGGACAACCAGCAGGCACTGGCCAAGGCTCAGCAGGAGAAGATGCAGGCCATCACCACCAAGGTGCTCGACGCCATCAAGGCTGTCGGCCAGGCTGGCGGTTATGTCTATGTCATGGAGATGGGTGCCGGTATTCCCTATATCAGCACAACCCTCTCTACCGACGTTACTGCTCAGGTGAAGCAGAAACTCGGTCTGAAGTAAAACTGTATTATTCAATGCGGGAGGTGTTCATGCAATACCTCCCGCATCTTTTTTCTCCGCCTCCAACGTATGAAGCAGATACTATTGTTCTTTTTGCTGTTATCCTCACCCGCGTTCGCACAGCACAACGACGGGGTAACATGGGGTGACTGGCAGCAATGGGGTGAGGGAACGGTCAATGGTGAGAGATGCTACCGTAACCCGGTTGTTCCAGCCGACTATAGCGACTTGGACTGCATTCGCGTGGGCGACGACTACTATGCCATTTCTTCCACCATGCAGTTCTCGCCAGGCATGACCATCCTGCACTCACGCGACCTTGTGAACTGGCAGATAGCAGGCCATGCTGTTGGCGACTTGAGCGAAATCAGCAGGGCCATGACTTGGCGGGAGATGAACCGCTATGGACGTGGCGTGTGGGCTGGTACGCTGAGGTATTATGCCGGACGCTTCTACGTTTTTTTCGGCACACCCGACGAAGGCTATTTCATGACGTCGGCAGAACGGGCCGAAGGGCCTTGGGAGCCGCTGACGCCATTGTTGACAGAAGACGGATGGGACGACTGCACAGCTATATGGGACGAGCGTGGACGCGGTTATTTCCTTGGCACCTGTTTTAAGGAGGGCTACAAGACGTATATGTTTAATATGACTGCCGACGGCAGGAGCATCGACAAGGGCTCGGCCCGGTTGCTGAACGAGGGCAATGGCCGCGAGGCCAACAAACTCATCTTTCACGACGGCTACTACTACCTGATTTTCAGCGAACACAAGGACGGTATTGGCCGTTATGTGATGGCCAAGCGTGACAGGAAGCTCACGGGCAAGTTCAAGGAGGAGAAACAATTGCTGTTGCTCTGCCGTGAAGCCAACGAGCCTAATCAAGGAGGCATCATTGAGGGAAAGGACGGCAACTGGTACTTCCTCACCCATCATGGTTCGGGCGACTGGAGTGGCCGTGTGATGAGCCTGCTGCCTGTGGAGTGGGTAGATGGTTGGCCGATGATAGGCGACCGCAGTCAAAGTGAAATCGGCAGTATGGTGTGGCAGGGGAAGATGCCCTGTCAGGACACAGTCAGGCTCCACCTTCAACGTAGCGACGACTTCGATGCCGTGTTATTAGGTCCACAATGGCAGTGGAACTATGAGCCTCGCAAAGAGATGTATTCCTTGTCCGAACGTCCAGGATGGCTGCGCCTGAAAGCCTTCCAGCCATTAAAGCCGGGAGTCTTCCTTACGGCTGGCAATACCCTGACACAGCGCTCGTTCCGCAGCAAGCATAACGAGGTGACGGTAAAGCTTGACATCAGCCAGACCGCCGACGGCTTGCATGCAGGCCTCGCCCATTTTGCCAGCCATAGCGCCTCGTTAGGCATCGTCAACCGCCAGGGCCAGAACTATCTTGAGTTCACCCGTGATGACAACCGCCAGCAGGACATTCCCATCCCCTCGCACTTTCTCTGGCTGAAGTCCGTTTGGGGATTAGATGGCAAAAGCACATTCTACTACAGCCTCGACGGTGACAACTTCGTGGAATTAGGCCGTTATCAGCTGTCGTGGGGCTACTATCGTGGCGACCGCATCGCCATCTACTGTTACAATGACTTGTCAGAGAGTGGACACATTGACGTCGACTATTTGCACTACACACAGTTTTGATCCTGTAAAAATTCCCCCCATATTCTTGCATATTTCGCAGAAAGTTGCTATCTTTGCCGACGACAAACAAAATAAGCATTATGGCAGCAACAGTTTTCAACGATGCGCAATTGGAAGTATTGAGGATGATGTCTGTCTTCAACACCCCAGAGGCTGTGATGGACTTGAAGCAGTCTATATCCAACTACTTTGCCCAGAAAGCAGAGTCGGAAATAGACCGTCTATGGGCCGATGGCACCTTAACAGAAAGTAAGGTAGAGGGATTCAGAACACTCCACGAACGCACACCATATAAGTGATTTCCGGTCCTGCTATTAACACCGACGAATTTCTAATTGAATTAGAGACAAAATACTCATTATTGTTGATGTCCCTTACTAACAAACTCTAACGACAAAATATCCAAAGTTTCACGTTTCCAGGACACAGTTTATACAGTAAAATTTCCTTTCCTTTGTGCCAAAATGGATCAGCAGTCCCGAAATCCCAGCGAAATCCCACGTGTTTCCTCAAATAACGTCAAATATTCCATAATATTATTGTTTATTCTTGCTAAAACCTAAAATATTCTCAATAAAATCTTGAATGATGAAATCTGCAACTCTTTTTGTTTCCTCAGGCGTATGCTTATTTATATGAGGGTCGTAACATGTGAAATAACTTATATGTACGACGCGGTTATCTAAAATCTCCTGATAATCAAACCATTGCTTGTTTTCATTCATTGCTTGACGAAAATATGCCAAATCATTCTCATTCAATCCAATTCCCCATCTGTTCTCTTCAACAATGGCCAACGGTTGGAATGTTCCCAAGTCAGTATGGTCCAGTCTTGGCTGATATGGCTTTGGTTTAGTTTTTCCAACGAGAATAGATTTACCGTCTATATTTTCCTCAACTATAGGAATGCCTATATCATTCAGCGAATGTACGTAATGATGGCAGTCCTCACATAAGGTTACTAAGCAATCATCCGGATAATCCCATAATTTTCGATTTCTATAATATATTTTGTGATGCACGTTTAACCGTGGCATTGCTAAATGAAAACCTGGATAGAAATCAATATTGATAGTCAAAATATAGCCTTTTACATGTATCTCATATCTGCTATTACCAGCCCAATAATAATGATGATAGGTTTCATATTCTC
>JAEEGG010028378.1_pt1 | contig 10526 bp, 9 predicted proteins | sample 9134161 | NCBI WGS metagenome assembly JAEEGG01 (sample SAMN16246543, study PRJNA631951) | gut metagenome | biome: gut microbiome; feature: rumen; material: CR-attached | host: Bos | place: Iran: Karaj | collected 2018-10 | reverse complement strand
TGCCAGCCTTGGCTTCGGCAGCTTCGAACTGAACAACCGGAAGACCGTAAGTGTTCGGGAAGAGTTCCTTGATCTTGGCCTGGTCGCTAACGGATTCCGTAGCTGCACCCTTGTTAATCTTCACGCTCAGGGCACCGTTCTTGAGGGAGACCGGGAGCTTCGGCTGATAGGCCTGACGGGCCTTGGTCAGTACAGAGAGATTTTCGGACATTGTTTATTCCTTTTTAATTTGCCCCGCATTCGCGGGTTTTTGGTTAAAATCCGGCGTAAATATAGTAATTATTCTTTTCAAGAACCAAAAAGTACGTCATGCGGGCGGGGCCCCAGCTCGGAAAAACTTAAACCCATCCTGGCGCAAGCGCCAATCTTACGGCTCGACCATGACCATACAAGTATGGTCGCGGCACTCGCCTTTTAAGGTTGTGGCCGACGCTTTTATTCTCACAACGATAAGCTTTGTATACATTTGTATATTAAGCCTCGTTAGTTAAGTATAAAATCAGGGCTTTATTTATTTACAAAATGTGATAAAAGTCAAATTTTTGTATGTTTTTTTTAACTTTTTATTCCAAATTAGAGTAAATTTTACTATATATGCGGCGCGTAATAAAAAAGTAATGAGTGCCGTGTGACAATCATTACACAAAAAGCAATAAGAAGGTGAGTGTATGAATGTTTTAATCTGGGGATCCGATACGATCCTTGGCCATGGGCTCCTGTCCATGCTCAAGGACATCAAGGATGGTGTTTTCAACGCTATCGGTAATATTGAAATTGGGGAAATCTTTGCCTGTGATGCAGAATCCGACAAAGATGTTATCGACGAGGCTTGTGCCAACGCCGACTTCGTTTTCAATTTATCCTATGGGTTTAAATCTGACAAGCTCATCGAAGGCTTGAACGTTCATAACAATACTTGCCCGGTGCTGTTGGGCCATTCCGTTGGCGACAAGAGCCTCTTCCGCGAATATGCCCAAAGCAACAACGTGCCGATTCTTGAATGGGCTCCGAACTACGACATGGAACTCCTGAGTGTCGAAGCTCAAGTCTATGACATACTCGGTGCACTTCAATGTGCATAAACTAGACGAAAGAATGTACAAACTAGGCGGCCTCCTATTTTTGGGGTCGCCTGTTTTGTTATTCCAGCATTAATTCATTCGGAATGGCTCCCTCCATGCAGAGGAGCCTTCTTTTTAGGCCGACGCCAAGCGCGTAGCCACTCAGGCGGCCACGGCTATCAATCACGCGGTGGCAGGGAATGACGACTTGAATAGGATTGTTGTGTAGTACGTTTCCGACGGCACGGACTGCTTGCGGATGTCCTACCGCTTCGGCAACTTGTTTGTACGTACAAGTTTTACCGTATGGAATATGGCGTGTGACTTCGAGAACTTTTTTTTGGAAGTCGGTGCCGTAGATTTTTATGGGTATAGAAAACTCGCAGATTTTGCCTGCGAGGTACAAATTAAGTTCGTTCACGGCCTTGCGGTAGGCGCTGCGAACGCGGCTGTTTAATTCAGTTTCCATGTCGGGGCTTGCATAGGCGCAAGCCTGCACGTTGCTCGGAGTCGCTTTTACTTCGTCTGAAGTTTCCCGAAATTTTAGGCCACAAAGTTTGGATCCTTCGAAGATAAAGGTCCATTCGCCCCAGACATTCCGGTGGCTTATCTTTGTGAATTTCGGGTCATTAAACTTCATACCATGCGGTGCTTCTCCTAGCGCAATGGATATTCCTTGAAATCCTTGACGCCGAATTCTTCCTTGAGGTAGTCCCAGCGCACGAGGCGGTTCTTCCAGTAGTACTTGCGGTACAGGCGGCGAGCCACGCGGCTAGTGATTTCGTAAGGAATCGTGTGGTGTTCTTCGGCAACGCTTTCCATCGAAATGCGGAAGTCGAGTTCGCCATTCACGACGTCAACGGTTTCGCCGACTTGCACATCTGGGATGTGGCTTACGTCAACCATCGTCGCATCCATGCAGACACGTCCGAGAATCGGGCAGAGCTGTCCACGGATAAAGACAAAGCCCTTGTTGTATTCGCCGCGGAGGTAGCCGTCACCGTAACCGATAGCGATGGTTGCGATGCGCGTGAGCTGCTGGGCTGCCCAGTAACCGCCGTAGCTGACGGTTTCGCCAGGCTTCACGTCGTGCACGTGGCGGATGGTGGACTTGATTTTCATGACCGGCTTGATCGGCAATGTGGTCGGGATTGCTCCCATGCAGTTGTAGCCGTAAAGCGTGAGGCCTGGGCGCACCATGTCGAAATGGCTTTCGGGGTGCGTGAGCGTGCCTGCAGAACTGGAACAGTGGCAAATTTCAGGACGGAGTCCTTCTGCTTCGAGCACATCGACGAGTCGCGTAAAGCGCTGGATCTGAATTTCTGTTTTCGGGTTGCCCGGCATGTCGGCTGTAGCGAGATGCGTGAACATACCTTCGAACTTGAGATGCTTGAGGCTGAGTGCTGCGCGAATGTTGTTGAAGTCTTCTGCGTCAAAGCCGTAGCGGTTCATACCCGTGTCAATGGCGAGATGAGCCTTGCATTCTGTACCAGTTTCACCAAGGAACTGGTCGAATGCCATTGCAGTGCGGATGTCGGTAATGGCAGCCGTGAGCTGGTATTCGACAAAGTACGCAAAGTCAGACGGAGTGCAAGGACCAAGCACGAGAATGGGCAAGTCCATGCCGTACTGGCGAAGAAGCATGCCTTCGCTGATGTGGGCAACGCCGAGGTAGTCGGCACCACCGAACTTGGCGGCAAAAGAGCAGGCGAGGCTTCCGTGGCCGTAAGAGTCGGCCTTGACGGGGAGCAAAATTTTTGTAGAGGCCGGAATTTGGCTTCTGATAAATTGAATGTTGTTGCAGAGAGCGTCTAGGTTGATTTCAATCCAGTTCGGGCGAGCAATCTTATTTAAGTCAGGAGGAGTAGCTAAAAGTTTCATGATAATGGAAATATAGGTAAGTCTTTTAAAAATGGGTCCACGTTCGGTAAAAAAGCGCAAATATAGGGGGTGTTTTGCAAATTTAATTCCAAATTGGAATAAATTACACTGGGCTAAGTTTTGTAAAAATCTTGGGCTGAGAAAAAATCGAAAATTGCGAGCAACCCCAGTAACTACGCGCAAAGCCTTATTTTATCTGAGTTTACAAACATTCGTATGAAATTTTCTTTACTGTTTTGTAGTGGTTTTTGCATTTTTTTTATTGGTACTTTATGGGTGTGGTAAGGATGTGGGTTGTTTAAGTAAATACCTTACTTTGTAATAAAGTTTTTCTGACATTGTATGTAATCGCGTGAAACTTCGCAATAAAGGCTTGTTCGGGTAGCCTTATTCCGAAGTGTTGCCATTCGGCAAATTGATACTCCGCTCACGGGGTAGTTGGTTTGCTGATACCAAAAAAAACAAAAACATCCAATTTCCTGAAAAGGGAGGATAAAATCATGAAAACAACAAAACAACAACAAGATGCATTCATCGCATCCCTGATGCCAGATTCCGACAAGAAGATGGTGCGCATTTCTGGTGCATCGCTTATTGTCGCGTTGATGCTTGGCTTCTGGGCTTCTACGTATGAAAGCATTATCGATGAGGTCATGTTTGATCCACCGGAAAAAGAACAAATAGGGGTTTCTGTAAACATGGAGACGATTAAAAAGCCGGATCCACCTAAGAAACCTAAAGTACAGGAAGAAATCATTCGTAAAAGACCGGGTGGTGGCGGTAAGCCCGCTGGAGACGGCGACACTAGAGCGCCTATTAACCGTGGTGTTCTCGAAAGGTTGACCGCTATGACAAAGACGGCGTCGGCGCAAGCATACGACCTTGCGAATAAGACATTTGCCAAAGATATGGTAAAGACGCTTAAAGTTCTGAATGGTTTACAGGTGACGGGTAAGACTAGCCTTGCCGATAGACGTCGCGGTAAACCGAATGTTGGTTTCAATTCTGGAAGCATTACGGGAGGTTCTGGTGGGATTGGCGACATGCTTAACGGCTTGCTCGGCGGTTCTGCTGGTGCTCTCAAGACAACGGCAAAAATGAAAAATATGCCGATTCCCAAGATGAATGAAATCGATATGGGTTCTGCAGGTGCATCCCGTTCGGCTTCTGAAATCATGAAGGTGGTTAAGCAGCGTACGCCTGGACTCCGTCACATTTACAATACCCATTTAAAGAAAAAGCCGGGATTCCAGGGTAAGGTCACATTGAAGTTCACAATTGCACCGGGTGGTGAAATCATAAGCATTGCTGTGGCAAATTCGACGACGGGATTCCCTGAATTCGATAGCGCCGTCAAGTCTGCTGTTAGCAAGTGGACTTTCAATAAAATCAAATCGGGCAATACGACGGTGACGATTCCGTTTACCTTTACGGAGTAATGGAATGGCAATTGGAGTAGAATAAAGACAAATAGATTTTTAAATTTAAGTCGGCGATTTTTGTCGCCGACTTTCGGTGATTTTAATTTATGGGGTAAAGAATGAAGGATCCTCGCATTACGCAACTTGCAGAAAATTTGATTAACAACGCCATTGCACTCAAGGCGGGCGAAAATATTTTAATCGAAACGACCGACACGCCGGACGAGCTCTCGACGGAACTCATCAAGGCTGTAGCCAAAGTTGGCGGTAACGCATTTGTCCACAATTACAATAGCCGTGTGCGTCGTGAAGTTATTCGCAGCGCATCCGAAGAACAGATGAAGCTTTCTGCGGATCTTGCGATGAACGAGATGAAGCAGATGCAGGCTTATCTCTCCATCCGCGCGATGAACAACGCCATGGAAAACTGCGATATCGATGATAAGAAGATGCTTGCGTACAGGACCATCACGCAGGACGTGCTCAACTACCGCGTGAACAACACACGCTGGTGCGTGCTCCGCTGGCCGAATCCGTCTATGGCTCAGGGCGCAAAGATGAGCACGGAAGCGTTCGAGGATTTCTACTTCAAGGCTTGCCTTGCCGATTACCCGAAGATGCAGCGCGCTGCCCAGGCTCTGGTCGACCTCATGAACAGGACGGACAAGGTGCGTCTTGTGGCGCAGGATACGGACATCACGTTCAGCATTAAGGATATTCCGGCGGTGCCGTGCTGTGGCAACATGAACATTCCCGATGGCGAAGTCTATACGGCGCCGGTTCAGGGGAGTATCGAAGGCGTTATCCATTACAACACGCCGACGCTTTACGAAGGCAAGCAGTTCAGCAATATCCGCCTCGTTTTTAAGCAGGGGAAGATTGTCGAAGCGACTTGCGAAACGGGCGACAACAAGAGCCTGAACGCTATTTTTGATACGGACGAAGGCGCTCGTTATGTGGGTGAATTTGCTATCGGCTTTAACCCGTTTGTGCTTTCTCCGATGTGTGACATCTTGTTCGACGAAAAGATTGCTGGCTCCATCCACTTTACGCCGGGCATGTGCTACGAAGATGCCCCGAATGGGAACAAGTCAGCAATCCATTGGGACTTGGTGCTGATTATGCGTCCTGAATACGGTGGCGGCGAAATCTGGTTCGATGACAAGCTCATCCGCAAGGACGGACTTTTTGTGGTCGATGAACTTAAGTGCTTGAATCCGGAGAACTTAGGATAATAGTTAAAATCATGCTTTTGGTAGCTGTTGACAAAAACTGATAACTGAAATTAATTATATTTTTGTCACACAAATCAAAAAATCTTATTACAAGGAAAGATTATGAATTTAAAAACGATGTTTGGCATTGGCCTCGTTAGCGTCGGTGCAGCTTTTGCACAGGATGCTTCTGAATCGACCGCTCCTTCCATGAGCGAACAGCAGCTCCAGCAGCAGGAAGAACAGGCTGCTGCTTCTGAAAGCCTTACGGCTCCGGTTCCGTTTGTCGCTCCGGCAATTCCGAAGGACTCCAAGCGCACTCCGTTCAATGCCATCTTGCATGGCAAGTCCTACAACAGAAACAGCAACATGGCTGCTGCTAACAATACGGACCTCTTGCTCAAGTATCCGAACTTGTTTGCAAACCGCAAGTTCTTCTACATTGAACCGACCAACAAGCTTGGCATTGTTTCTCTCGGTTCTTTCTTCACGGCTTTTGACATTAGCAAGGCTACGCATGACGATAGCCAGCTTGGCCGTCTCACTCTCGGTTACGCCGTTCCGGGCTTCGGCTTCTACGTAAGAGCAGGCCTTGGCCGTGACCGCGTCAGCAACGATGCCGGCGTTGTTAGCACGACTTACGGTGGCGATGACTGGGCTGCAGCAATCGCCAAGAGCTTCTTGGGCATGAACGTCGCTGCCGATGTCGACTGGCTCACCACGAAGAAACAGACTCATAATGATCCGGACCACGGTACTGAAACCGAAGACCGTTTTGACAGCCTTACCGTTAACTTGAGCTTGACCAACGCTCCGACCGCCAAGAACTTCACTTGGACTCTCGGTGCAAGATTCGTCAGCTTCAACAACGAAACCGAAATTGATGGCGATGTTGAAAAGGCTAACGACCCGGCTTCTTTCTGGGACCTCTCTCCGTACATCCGCGCTGGTCTCTCCGTTCTTGAAAACGAAAATGCTCGCATCCTTATCGGCGGTGCTGCTATCGTTTCTTACAAGAACTATGACGATCCGGTTGACCAGTATGCCATTACCGCTGTTCTTCAGCCGAGCATGCTTGGTGAAGTCTTCGTCGGCGAAGAAAAGAACTTCATGTTCTACGGCGAAGTCGGTTACGACTGGGTTGCTTTCCAGTACTTGAAGAACAACGATTCCGATACGAGCCGTATGATGGACGTGATGAACTCTGTGAACGCTTCTATCGGTTTCCGTTACCAGTACAAGGACTTCCTTGCTGTTGAACTCGGCCTCGGCGAAAAGCTCTTCACTGGCCTTGGCAACTACTTCCAGGCTGATGGAACGTTCATCGACTTCAGTGCGATGGTCCGCTTCTAATAGAAGAAATGATGATAAAAAAAAGAGTCTAGCGAATGCTAGACTCTTTTTAAATGCGCGAATCGCGATTAGAGGCGTTCTGCAATCTGGACGGCGTTGAGAGCAGCACCCTTGCGGATCTGGTCACCAACAATCCAGATGTTCATGCCGTTTTCGCAAGCGAGGTCCTTACGGATACGGCCGACATAGACGTCGTCCGTGCCCATGAGGTTGAGCGGCATCGGGTAAACGTTGTTTGCCGGATCGTCGCAGAGCTGGAGGCCTTCGCCGTTCTTGATGGCGTTGCGGACTTCTTCGACAGAGAGTGCGCGTTCCGTTTCGAAGCTGATGGCTTCGGAGTGGCAGCGGAGAGCAGAAACGCGGACGCAGGTAGCGGCGCAGCGGACGTCGCTGTGCATGATCTTCTGCGTTTCGTTGAACATCTTCATTTCTTCCTTCGTGTAGCCGTTGTCGGTGAACACGTCGATGTGCGGAATGAGGTTGTATGCGAGCTGGTGTGCGAACTTCTTCACAGTGACCGGCTTGCCTTCAACGATTTCCTGGTACTGCTGCTTGAGTTCAGCCATGCCCGTTGCACCGGCACCGCTTGCGCTCTGGTAAGAGGAAACGTGGATAGTCTTGATCTTGCTCAAGTCATTGATCGGCTTGAGAGCGACAACCATCATGATGGTCGTGCAGTTCGGGTTAGCGATGATGCCCTTGTGGAGCTTGATGTCTTCCGGGTTCACTTCCGGGACAACGAGCGGGACGTTCGGGTCCATGCGGAAGAAGCTCGTGTTGTCGACGACGACTGCGCCAGCGTCAACAGCAATCGGAGCGAATTCCTTGGAAACGCTTGCGCCTGCAGAAGAGAGCACGAGGTCAACGTTCTTGAAAGCATCCTTGCAAGTCAGTTCAACTTTGAGCTTTTCGCCCTTGAATTCATATTCACGGCCGACACTGCGTTCGGAGGCGAGGAGCTTCAAGTTCTGAAGCGGAAAGTTACGTTGTTCAAGAATCTTGAGGAGTTCTTGACCTACTGCGCCAGTGGCGCCCATGATCGCTACGTTACGAATCATAGATTTAACCTTTGTTTTGTCTTATTGTTGAGGTTGATTGTTCGTTTTTAAATTTTGAATAATTTTGTTGAATTTGTCGATATGCCTTTTGGCAATCTCAACCAAGTCGCGAGCCTGAGAATACTTCTTCATTGCTTCTTCTGGGTCTTCGATTAGGCAGTACGAATACAGCACGTGCGAGGCGCTACGGATTGTTTCCGAAGCCTGTACAAGTTCTGAATGGGCTTCGCGAGCTTCCATCGGATGGAAAATCCCGATGGCCTTGCGATTGAGCGATGTCGCCTTGTTGTTGATGGCGAGAGCCTGCTGGCTACGCTTTTCGCGTTCCATTTCGCCTGCGTTCGGTTCCATCGGTTCGAACGAACTTACAGAACGCAAGATGTCGAACATCTTGTCGATGACGGATTCGGCCTTGTCGATGTATGTATCAAGACGGTCCATCACTTCAGGAGCGATTTCGAAATCGTCATCAATTGCGCTTGATGGTTCGAAGCTGTTTTTTGCTTCAGCGTGTGCTGCCGCCTGTTCTCTGTTTTCGTTGTTCGCATTGTCAAAAGACGAAATGTAGTCTTCGTATTTTTTGTTGTATGTCACGAGTTCTGTCGGAGAATATGATGACGTGAGAACCAGGGTCGGACGTTCGAAACACGCCGTTCCGATACAGCCGGTCAGCATGCATAACGAGAAGAACAGGAACGATGCTCTCGTGGACCATTCTTCGCTTTGCACCATGCAGAAGATACTGAAAAGAAAAAGCAAAAAGAACGACAGCAGAATACCACCTTCGACATTTTGGACGATGATGGTATTCTTTACGAAATAGAACAGACAGTCTATTACAATCGTAAGAGTCGATAGAATGGCTCCGACGACTTTCGTATTACGCCCAGGGCACGATGCCGTAGCGAATAGCGTTACAAACGATATTCCTAGCGGCAACGCATAGATGAGCGCTATTTCTGCAATTCCTTGATTCATTCACAAAATCTTGAATTAGAACGGAAGATCGACGTCTTCTTCTGCCATGCCTGCATCATAGGCCGGAGCGCTATTCTGCTGCATGCCGTTAAAGCTGTTGGACTGGTAGCTGTTGGCCTGGCTGAAACCACCTGCACCCGGTGCGCCACCCTGGCCACGCGGAGTGAGGAGCTGGAAAGTATCCATGTTGATTTCAGTGACATAGCGCTTCTGTCCGCTCGTCTGGTCTGTCCAGCTGCGGTTGGTGAGGGAACCTTCAACATAGAGGCTCATGCCCTTGCGAATGCCAAGCTGTTCAACGATATCTGCGATTTTGCCCCAGCCAATGATGTTATGCCAGTCGGTCTGTTCCTTCTGTTCGCCGTTGTTGTCACGATAGCGACGAGAAGTGGCGAGGGAGAAAGAAACGCGCTTGCGACCACCATTGGGATTAACGCGAACTTCCGGATCCTTACCGATATTACCGATGAGCATAACCTTATTCAAATAAGCCATATAATTATCCTATTTTAATTTTTAAAAATTTCGAAATCAAAAATACAAAAACTAATTTGACATTTTCGTGTCAAAAAATAAAAAAATTGGCGATATTCCCCCAATTTTAATGGATAAAACAAAAAACCATATGGTAAATCCATATGGCTTTTGCGATAAAGAGAATTATAAAGAGAAACGGCCACAATTAGTATTCGAAGTTCACGCGGTAGCGCTTGTGACCATTCGGGTTCACCTTGGCGCCCTTGGCGTTCACAAGACCGCGACGATCCTTTGCAACTGCCGGAGTCGTACGCATTCCGTGGATGGCGTTTGTGGCGCTCGAGGAGCTCGGCGGAACATAGGCGCTGCTCGAAGAGGCCGGGACGCTAGAGGAGCTTGCCGGAACACTGCTCGAAGACGATGCCGGAGCGCTGCTAGAAGATTGCGGAGCCTGTTCGTCGTCTCTCGGAACCTGGCCGTTGAAGCTTTCCTGGCCTTTGCGGGTGAGGGCGAGGATCAACATGCCGTCTCTGGAGTAGATATTCTTGTCGGTGAGGTCGACGCGGTTGCCATCGAATGTCCAGTCACCCTTGCCCCAGCGGGAGCCATCGAATGTGTCGAAATTGTCGGTCCAGTCGAGCGTAAAGTCGCTGCCACCTTCGCCCCGGCCCGGCGTGTACTTATAAACCTTGACCCAGTTGATGAACTGGAAAAGCGGAAGCTTCGATTCATCGAACTGGCCAACCCAAGCCGCACTCTCAGACGACCAAAGGTTAAAACGGAGTCCCTGTGTACCTGTCAAGTTGGAAACCTGGCCACCTTCCGTCTTGCGGACTTCCTGACCGTCAACAGTCCAGCGTACGTAATTTGGAGTCCATTCGAGACCGTATGTGTGGAAAGCCTGATCGGCGGCGGGGCTAACGGCATGGTGCTTTTCGCTAGTCTTCTGTGCGCCGGCCTTACCGGTAATGATGTTGGACTGGAAACTGCCCGGATTCTTGCCGAGAACTTCGATATCCACTTCTACCCAGGGCCTTCCATCAGCGATTTCGGAGCCATTCTGGTAGAGGAACATGGAACTGA
>JAEEGG010028376.1_pt1 | contig 10527 bp, 5 predicted proteins | sample 9134161 | NCBI WGS metagenome assembly JAEEGG01 (sample SAMN16246543, study PRJNA631951) | gut metagenome | biome: gut microbiome; feature: rumen; material: CR-attached | host: Bos | place: Iran: Karaj | collected 2018-10 | reverse complement strand
TCGCCTTTGAACTGACGAAGCTCGTCCACGGCGAAGCCGAAGCCGAAAAGGCGAAAGCGACCGCCAAGGCGCTGTTCGCCGGCGCCGCCGACGCGGAAAACATGCCGGAGACTACGGTCGCGAAAGCGGACTTTGACACAGGCGTCCAGCTGCTCGACGTGATGGTCGCGGCCGGACTCGTGAAATCGAAGGGCGAAGGCAGACGGCTGATCCAGCAGGGCGGCGTGTCGCTCAACGACCAAAAGGTCGCCGACCCGCTGCTGGTTTTGACGGCGGACCTCTTTGAAAAGGGCTACGCCGTGATCCGGAAAGGGAAAAAGATCTTCCACAAGATCGTTGTGGAATAAGGAGAAACAACATGAGCGAGCAAACGATCTACACGGTTGCCACCGCGCACCTCGATACGATCTGGAACTGGAGTTTTGAAACGACCGTCGCGGACTATATCCCGAAGACACTGCGCAAGAACTTCGAGCTGTTCCGCAAGTATCCGGACTACCGCTTCAACTTTGAGGGCGCGTATCGGTACGAACTGATGGAGGAGTACTATCCCGAACAGTTCGAACAGCTCAAGGGATATATCCAGAACGGCAGATGGAACGTGACGGGCAGTGCCTATGAAAACGGCGACTGCAACATTCCGTCGCCCGAAGCGCTGTTCCGCAACTTCCTCTATGGCAACAGCTATTTCGACAAGACCTTCGGCCGCCGCAGCAAGGACGTTTTTTTGCCGGACTGCTTCGGCTTCGGCTACGCCTTGCCGTCAATCGCCGCGCACAGCAACCTGCTCGGCTTCACGACGCAGAAGCTGTCGTGGGGGAGCGCCTACGGGATCCCGTTCGATATCGGCAAATGGTACGGCGTCAACGGCAAACCGATCTTTGCCTCGCTCAATATGGGCAACTATGTTACCGTTTTTACCAAGATCCGGGAGAATGAATTCATCCGGAAAAAGCTGAAAGAGAATGAGGCGTTCGGTCTGCCGATGACCGCGGGCTATCACGGCGTCGGCGACCGCGGCGGCGCCCCGCTGGAAATCTCGGTGCACACGATGCAGAAAGAGATCGATGACAACAGCAAAAGCACCGTCAAGGTCAAGTCCGCCGCGTCGGACGAGCTGTACCGCGATCTCGCTTCCAACAAGGCACTGACGGCGAAGCTGCCGACATGGCACAACGAGCTGCTGATGACAAGACACGGTGCGGGCTGCTATACCTCCCGCGCAATCAGCAAGCGCTGGAACGAGCGCAACGAAGTGCTCGCCGATATGGCGGAGCGCGCGAGCGTCGGCGCCATGCTGCTTTCCGCAATGCCCTATGCGCAGGAAACGCTCGACAAGGCGTGGAAGCGCGTGATCGCGCACCAGTTCCACGACGATCTGACCGGCACGTCGCTGCAAAAGGAATACCGCCGCTCCTGGAACGACTATGTCCAGTCGCTGAACCAGTTCTCCGACGTGTTTGAAGCCTCCGCCGCTGCTGTGATCGGTCAGCTGGATACGTCCTTCTGCAAGGGCAGGCCGATCGTTGTCTGGAACAGCCAGGACTTCACGGTGCAGCGCGTTGTCACGTTCCCGTGGGACGACGAAACGATCCGCGTTTTTGACGATCAGGGCGTCGAGGTCCCGTCGCAGACCTATACGGACGAGAAGGGGAGACCCGCCGCTGCGATCTGGGCGAAGGTGCCGCCGTGCGGCTGCCGCGTCTTTGACGTGCGCGTCTCCAAAACGCCTTACGCCGACGAAGAAGCCGTGATGAGCGCCGACAAAAGCCGCCTCGAAAACGAGCGCGTCATTGTCCGGCTCGACAACAACGGCGACGTCAGCTCCATCTATGATAAAACCGTCGGGCAGCAGCTGCTGCGCCGCCCGATCACCTTCGATCTGCTGCACGATGAATGCGTGCGCACCTATCCCGCGTGGGAAATGACCTACGAGGACCTCATGGCGCCCGTCATGGCGCAGCCGCAGAAGGTCAGCGCGGAACTGCTCTACAGCGGTCCGTGCATCGCCGCTTTGCGTCTGCAAAAGCGTTACGGCGCCTCCACCTTTCAGACGATCGTCACGATCACCCGCGGGACCAAGGTCGTCTCGTTCCAGAACGAGATCGACTGGCACGAGCACGAAACGATGTGCAAGGTGAGCTTCCCGCTGAACGTTGAAAACGACTACGCGCGCTACGACCTCGGCCTCGGCTCGATCGAACGCTCTACCAATACGCGCCAGCTGTTCGAGGTGCCCGCCCAGCGCTGGGCGGCGATCCGCGACCGTTCGGGCGCCTACGGCGTCGGCGTGCTCTCCGACAGCAAGCGCGGCTGGGACAAGCCGGACGCCTACACGCTGCGGCTGACCGCGCTGCATACGCCGAAACATAACTTCCGCCCCGACAGCATGCAAAGCCAGCTCGACCTCGGTCTGAACCGCTTCGGCTTTGCGGTCTGCTCCTTCGCGGGCGACAACTACACCTCGCTCGATAAACGGGCGCGGCAGTTCTGCACGCCGCTGACCGTCTTTGCGCCGAACCGCCACAAGGGCGCGCTCGGCAGGCAGTTCAGCCTCTTCACCTGCTCCGACGACAGCGTGGTCGTCCGCGCGGTGAAAAAGGCGCAGGACAGCGACGAGATCGTCGTCCGCGTCAACGAAGTCGCCGGGAAAAAGCACGACCGCGTGACGCTGCGGTTCTGCCGGCCGGTCGTTGCGGCGCGTGAGATCTACGCGAGCGAAGAGCCGCTCGGCGCGTTGACGCCGGAGGACGGCGCAATCACGTTCGACATCGACCCGTTTGACGTGCGCTCGTTCGCGCTGTGCTTCGATATGAAACCGTCGCAGACCTTCAAGCATAAACCGGCGGAGCTGCCGATGAATACCTTCGTGCTGACGAAGAACGACAGCCGCGGCAGCGTCTGCCTGCCCAATCTCGATTACGCCCTGCCCGCGGAGCTGATGCCTTCGTTGGTGCAGTCCGGCGGTCTGCCGTTCGAACTGCAGACGGACCCCGATCGGCCTAACGCCCTGCTTTGCAACGGGCAGACGATCGACGTGCCGGCGGGCGCGAAAGCGTTCTGCTTTATCGGGTGCGCCCTCGGCGGCGACCGGGATTACGCCTTCACCGTCGGTGGCGAAACGGTCACGGCCCGCGTGCAGGACATCGCCGCGCCGATCGGCAAATGGGATCTGACCGACCTCGGCGAAGGCGCCGCGATCAAGCGCGACCCGCTCACGTTCTCGCTGACGCACACCCACGGCAAGGACGGCGACAATATCGGCAAACAGACCTATTTCTTCCGCTATGAGATCCAGGTCGAAAAGGCGGCGGCGCTCAGATTGCCGGTCCACAGCGATCTGCTGCTGCTTTCCGCCTTGTTCAAGTGTGAAACGCATGCTGCCGCGCCGTTGACGACGCTCTACGACGAAGTCGCGCCGCGCGTGATCCGAAAAGAAGCGTACGCCGGCGACACGCGGACCTATCGCAGCGAAAAAGCGCGCTGCTTCTGGCGCAGATTTTTCTGAGGAACCGTCCGTTTGACGCTTGTCAAACCGGCATTCCTGTGTTAGAATAAAACATGAAAACAGACAAAGGAGTCTTATCTATGGCGAACCGGTCAAAACCCAAAACCTTCATCGTACCGCTGTGCTGCGCGATGGGGATCGTCTCCGCGCTGCTGCACTGGATCGTGCCGACGCGGCTGCTGCTCGGCAACCCGGCGGAGTACGCGATCGCTGCCGTGGCCGCCGTGCTGGGCGTGGCGGCGTTCGGACTGTTCCTGTTCGGCTTTCTTTTGCCGAATCTGCGGGCAAACCGCGGACTGTGCAGCGGTCAGCCATTCACTATGCCGACGATCGTGTGGAGTACGCTCGGGCTGTTCGTCGGCGCTGCCGCGACGGTTTCCAAGCTGATCCGCGCCATCGATTACGGCTTTGTGCCGGTCCAGACGGAAGGCGCGGAATGGAGCTTTTCGGTTTTGACGCTGATCAACGTGCCGGTGCTTTGCTGCCTTTGCGCGCTGTACCTGCTGGAACAAAAACAAACGAACGAATAAGCGAAAAGGGGCTTTTGAGTGATGAATAAAGAAAAACGCATCTACACGATCGCGACCGCGCATCTCGACACCGTATGGAACTGGGACTTTGAGCACGTGCTGGACGTCTGTCTGCCCAACACGCTGCACGACAACTTCAAGCTGTTTGAGCAGTACCCGCACTATCGCTTCAACTTTGAGGGCGCGTACCGCTACGATCTCTTCAAGGAGTACTATCCCGAGGAATACGAAAAGCTGCGCGGCTATATCGCGGAGGGCCGCTGGAACGTGACCGGCGCGTCCTGGGAAAACGGCGACTGCAACGTCCCGTCCCCGGAACAGCTGCTGCGCAACATCCTCTACGGCAACCGCTTCTTCCGCCGCGAGTTCGGCAAAGAGAGCAACGACATCTTTCTGCCCGACTGCTTCGGCTTCGGCTGGGCGCTGCCGTCGATCGCCGCCGCCGCGGGACTCAAGGGCTTTTCCACCCAGAAGCTGGGCTGGGGCAGCGCCTACGGTATCCCGTTCGACCTCGGCCGCTGGACCGGTCCGGACGGCAAGGAGATCTTCGCCGCCCTCGACGGCGTCAACTACTGTACCGTGTTCGATTCGATCCGCGACAATAAGAAGCTGCTGCCGAAGCTGAAAAAGAACGAAAAGAAATATGAGCTGCCCTGGACGATGGGCTACCACGGCACCGGCGACGTCGGCGGCGCGCCCAAAGAAAAGTCTGTCCAGACGCTCGAAAACGAAATCGCCAAAAACGACGAAAGCGAGATCAAGGTGCTTTCCGCTTCCCCGACGGAGCTCTTTGAGGACCTCGCCGCGCTGACGCCGGAAGAAAAAGAGATGCTGCCCGGCTGGAACGCAGAACTGCTGATGACAAACCACGGCCCCGGCGCCTACACCTCCCGCGCGTTCTCAAAGCGGATGAACCGCAAGAACGAGGAGTTCGGCGATATGGCGGAAAAGGCGTCACTGATCGCGTCCGCGGTCTGCGGCGCGAAGTACCCGAAGGAAGCCATCGACGACGCCTGGAAAAAGACAATCGACCACACCTTCCACGACGACATCACGGGCACCAGCGTCGAGCGCGTCTATCAGCGCTCGTGGAACGATCTTGTGATCGCGGCGAACCGTTTTCAGTCAACGTTCGAGGGCGCGACGAATGAGATCGTCAAGAATATGGACACGTCCTGGACCAAGGGCGTCGCCGTCGTCGTCTCCAATACGCTCGAACAGCCGCGGATGGAGCCGGTCGATCTGACGATCCCGGCGCAGGGCTACCGCTGCGTCCGCGTCTATGACAACCTCGGCAGAGAGGTGCCCTCGCAGGTCAACTACGCCGACGAGTCCGTGATCAAACTCTGCTTCTGCGCCAATGTGGATGCGCTGGGCTACAAGGTGTTCGATGTGCTCTACAGCTACGAGCCGTGCAAGCTGAACACGGGCGTGCGCTGCGGCGGCAACATCATCGAAAACTACAAATACATCGTCTCCGTCAACCAGAAGGGCGACATCAGCTCGATCATTGACAAGACGCTCGGCGGCCGCGAACTGCTGGAAAAGCCGATCCGCTTCGAGATGAACAAGTATAACGGCAGCAAGAGCTACCCCGCGTGGGAGCTGACGTATGACGAAGCGACCGGCTTCCCGTGGGAATTCGGCGAAAAGGGCGAAGTCGAAGAGATCGAAAAGGGCCCCGTCCGTGTGACGCTGCGCGTCAAACAGACCGCGGGCAACTCCACGTTCACCTATGACGTCTCTCTGTTCGCGGGCGGCCAGTATGTCAGCGTCCAGAACGAGGTGGAGTGGCGGTCGTTCCGCCGTCTGCTGCAAAACGGCTTCTATCTCAACGCGAAAGCCCCGCAGGCGACCTTCGACCTCGGGCTCGGCGCGGTCCGCCGCCGTCCGGCGACCAAAAAGCTTTACGCGGTCCCGGCGCAGAAATGGGCCGACCTGACCGACGAGCGGCAGAATTTCGGCGTCTCGATCTTCTCCGACTGCAAGTACGGCTGGGTCTTCAAAGACCAGAGCACGCTGAAACTGACCGTGCTGCACACGCCGAAGTACCCCTTCCGCCACGACAGCGCCCAAGATATGCTCGACATGGGGCTCAACCGCTACGGCTACGCGATCTACGCGCACAAGGGCGATTACACCAACGGCACGCAGTTCTACGCCCGCGCGTTCAACCAGCCGATGACGGCGTTCGTGACCGGGCGGCATCCGGGCTCGCTTGAAAGCGCGTTCGGCTTCGCCCAGTTGAACAACCCGAACGTGATCCTGCGCGCGATGAAGAAGGCGGAGGACTCCGACGAAGTGATCGTCCGCTTCAACGAGGGCGCTGGCATGCACGCCGGCAACACCTATTTCACCCTCGGGACGGGTATCGTTTCCGCCCGCGAAGTGACGGCGAGCGAAGACCCGGTCGGCGGCGCGGTCGTGACCGACGGCAACCTCGTGTTCGACCTCGAGCCCTATGAAGTGAAGACCTTTGCGCTGACGCTCTCTCCGTGTAAACGCGCCGGGATCGGCAGTCGCCAGCCGCTGCGTCTGCCGTACAATCTCGATATCGTGACGTTCAACCAGAATCGCGGCGACACCTATATCCCGACGCTCAACGTCTCCGTTCCGGGCGAACTCTTCCCTCAGACGATCGAGTGCGCCGGCGTCCATTTCGAGACCGGCATGGCGTGGGGCGACAACAACGCGCTGATCGCCGCCGGGCAGACCCTCGACGTCCACGGCACCCGCCTTTGCTTTGTCGGCGCCAGTCTCTACGGCGACAAGACCTACACTTTCTATGTGGACGGCAATCCCGTCGAGCTGAAGGTGCAGTCGATCAACGAACGCGTCGGCGGCTGGGATCTTTACAACCTCGCCGAGACTGCGTTTATCAAGGGCGACCGCGTCGCCTGGGAGTGCACCCATACCCACGCGGCGGACAAGGACAACCGCGGGAGCGAGCTGTACTTCTTTATGTACGAGCTGAATATCCGCGACGCGCAGCAGGTGACGCTGCCCGAGGACAACGGACTGCTTGTGCTTGCCGCGACCGTTCTGACCGACGCGCGCGACGCCGCGCTGGCGACGCCGCTGCTGCGCCCGATGGAAAAGCGTCCGTTCACATTCAAGATGTCCCCGAAGGAAAAACGCCGTCACGCCAAAATGATGCGCAAATTCCGTAAAACGCCCAACCAGTCCTGAGAAAAGAAAAAGGTACGGTGATTTGCCGTACCTTTTTGAAAGAGGCTACTTTATATGGTTCACTCCAACTGTCATACCCACACCGTCTTTTGCGACGGGAAAAATACACCGGAAGAGATGCTGCTTGCCGCGATCGACAAGGGCTTTACCTGCCTCGGCTTCTCGTTTCACAGCCCGATGACGCCGCTCGCGGACTGGGCGATTTTGAAAGAAGACCTCCCGGTCTATACCGCCGAGATCCGCCGTCTGCAAAGCCTTTACGGCGACAGGATCGAGATCCTCCACGGCGTTGAGCTCGACCGCGACTACTGCGGCGTGGACGTCGCCGATTACGACTACGTGATCGCCGCGGTGCATCAGCTGACGAAGGGAGATCTGCACTTCGATGTGGATGCCTCGCCGGAGATCCTTTCCGAAGGCTGCGATACGCTGTTCGGGAGCGACTGGCTGGCGCTTGCCGCGGACTACTATGACCGCGTGGCGGATTTCACCTGCCGCATCCGGCCGACGATCGTCGCGCACCTCGACCTGATCGAAAAGTTCAATGAGGACAACGCGCTGTTCGATTCCGGCGATCCGGCCTATCAAAAACTCGCCTGCGGCTGCATCGACAAGGTCCTTGCCGCGTGTCCCGACGTCCTGTTTGAGGTGAACACCGGCGCGATGTACCGCTGCGGTAAAAAGCAGCCCTATCCGGCGCCGTTTCTGCTGCGCCATCTGTACGAACGCGGCGCAAAAGTGATCGTTACCGCCGACGCGCACACCACCGACGCGCTGGACTTCGCGTTCGATAAGGCCCTCGCCGCGATCCGCGCGGCAGGCTTTGACACGGTGTATGAACTGCGAAGGGTCGATGGCAAAGCAAAAGCCGTTCCGATACAACTCAAATGAAAAAGCGCCCGCGAGGGCGCTTTTACTGTGCACTTATGCCAATTCTTCCATTTCCGTAAGTGCTTCGCTCAGCGACTGCCACTCCTCCATCAGTGCTTCCTGCTGCGTCGTGGTCTCGTGCAGCTGCTCTGTCAGCGACAGGATCGTTTCATACGCGGCGGCGTTCGACGGGTCACTCAGCTGCGCTTGCAGCGACGCGGCAGTCTCGTCCAGCGCGTCGATCTGTGCTTCGAGCCGCGAGATCTGCCCCTTGAGGCGGCGAAGACGGCTGTCGCGTTCCTTGCGCTTTTGATAGTCGTTTTGTTTCGGCTCTTTTTTCTGCGGCTGCGCGGCGGCTTTTTTTGCTTCCATCGCCGCGTAGAACGTATCGTAGTTGCCGTCGAACGATTCGATCCCGCTTTCGGTCAGCCGCACCACGCGCGTCGCGAGCCGGTTGATAAAATAGCGGTCGTGCGAGACGACGAGCATCGTCCCGTCGAAGGTGTCGAACGCGCTTTCGAGCGCCTCGCGCGAATGGATGTCGAGGTGGTTCGTCGGCTCATCCAACACGAGAAAGTTCGCGCCGGAGAGCATCAGTTTCAAAAGCGCCACGCGCGCTTTCTCTCCGCCGGAAAGCGCCTTCATGTTTTTGAACACGTCCTCTCCCTTGAACAAGAACGCGGCAAGGGCGCGGCGGACGTCCACTTCGTTGAGCCGTTTGTAGTTGTCCCAGACCTCGTCGAGGACGGTTTTGTCGGAGCTGAGCTCCGCGAGCGTCTGGTCAAAATAGCCGACCTTGACGCCGACGCCGAGATTGACCTTGCCGCAGTCGCGCGTCGCTTTGCCGAGGATCATTTTCAAAAGCGTCGATTTGCCGCAGCCGTTCTCTCCGGTCAGAAAGACGCGTTCGCCCCGCTGCAAAAACAGGTCGGCGTTCTGAAAGAGCGTCTTGTCGCCGAAGGATTTCGAAAGGCCTGTGCAGAGCAAAACGTCGTTGCCGCTCTGGCTTGCCGTTTCAAAGCGGAAGCGGATCGACTGTAACTCCTTTTCGGGTATGACGAGGTCCTTTTCGATCCGGTCGATGCTTTTTTGCTTCGAGGCGATCGTTTTATAGTTGCGCTCGCGGTTAAAGCGCTTTTGCTGTTCGATGATGCCCTCGATACGGTGGATCTCTTTCATCGAAGCGGCATAGACGCGCTCCTCCGCCTTTTTGCGCTCGGCTTTCAGTTCCATATAGCGCGTGTAGTTCCCGTTCGCCGTGTAGAGCTTGCCGTGCTCGAGTTCGAACGTTCGCGACGTGACCTTGTCGAGAAAGTAGCGGTCGTGGGAGATCACGATTACCGCGCCGGAAAAGTCCGCGATAAACCCTTCGAGCCAGCCGATCGACGGGATGTCGAGGTGGTTCGTCGGCTCGTCCAAAAGCAAAAGATTCGCGCCGGAGAGCAGCAGCTTCGCGAGGCTCAGCTTGGACCGTTGCCCGCCGGAAAGCAGGGCGCAGGGGAGAGAAAAGTCGCTTTCCAAAAAGCCGAGCCCGAGCAGCGCGGACCGCGCCCGGCTGCGGTAGGTCGCGCCGTCGCGCCGCGTGTAGAGGTCCAGAAGCGCCTGCTGCCGGTGCAAGAGTTCTTCGTCGCCCGTGCCGTGTTCGAGCCGGCGGGCGATGAGATCGAGCTCACGCTCCGCTTCGATCACGTCGCTGTAAACCGTGAGCATCTCGTCAAACATCGTCTTTTCGCTTTCGGCGCAGGCGTGCTGCTCCATATAGCCGGGGACGGTCTCTTTGCCGAAGAACAGCGCGCCCATGGCGGGCGAAAGCTGTTTCGTCAGCAGCCGGAACAGCGTGGTTTTTCCGGCGCCGTTGACGCCGATGAGGCCGATCTTGTCTTTGGGTCCGACGTCGAACGAGACGCCGGAAAACAGCGTGCGCTCGCCGAAGGTCACGGCGAGACCGCTGGCGGATAGTAGTGCCATGCAATCACCTGGAAAAATAGTCTGAGTCCCTACTATCATAGCTTATCTGCCGAAAACTTGCAAGCCCTTCGCGCGGAAAAAACAAAATTTGTGCCTGATTCCTATTGTCAAAACGAAAAGTTGATGTTATAATGTCAAAGTATGAAACAAACGAGGGAGGACTTGACATGATTTGTAGATTCTGCGGCAACGAGATCGACGACGATTCCGATTTTTGCTTCGTCTGCGGACAAACGACCGGCGCCGCGCCGGAACCGGACGAAGAAGCGACAGAAACCGCCGCGGCTGACGCGCCTGCGGAAGAAACTGCCGAGCCGCTGCCGGTCAGCGAACCTGCAGACCCCGCGGAATACGCCGACGTTGACCCGGTCGAGCGCGAAAAGGCGGGACGCTTTGCCCGCTTCATCTCCTTCATCTGCCCGCTGGTCGGCTTGATTCTCTTCGTCGTCTATACCAAAAAAG
>JAEEGG010028373.1_pt1 | contig 10528 bp, 9 predicted proteins | sample 9134161 | NCBI WGS metagenome assembly JAEEGG01 (sample SAMN16246543, study PRJNA631951) | gut metagenome | biome: gut microbiome; feature: rumen; material: CR-attached | host: Bos | place: Iran: Karaj | collected 2018-10 | reverse complement strand
ATAATTTTGGTTTCCACGGTCAGATAAGACAGGGCTGGACAAACAAAGGACAGTGGCTTGGTTCTTCAATAGGATACGGCGGTAACAATCAATATCTTTCTTATACGTTGTTTACACCTTTTGGTTACGAAAAGCTTTTCCTTGGCAGAAACAACCCGGACAACAACTATATCTGGTCAAAATGTGTAGAAGGAGCAACCTCTTATAATTCTGTCAGATATTTTACTGCTTTTAAGGCCAATTTTTATACTGGAATTGAAACACTCTGGTATGTTATTCCTGGCCTTTCGATTAAAGCTTCTTTTATGTATGATTTGCTGATAAATCCGCTTTATAATCCAGGCCTTTCTGCAAATGGTGCTTATAGAGAATATACGTATATACATAATTTTGTATTTGGAATGACTGTAAAATATAGTTTTTAAGGAAGATGGATAACAAAAAAAGACTTTCGATTTTATTATTTTTTATTTCATTCTCACTTTTTTCACAAGAAGCCTTAAAATCTACTGAAGAAGATTATTATGATTTTCTTTCTCTTACAGGGGTAACTGAACGACCGACGCTTGGGTACAGAACATTGAGCGATAACGTTTGGGAGTTTAATGAAGAAGAAGTCGAAAATCATCTCTGGAAAGACAATAACCTTGGGACAACCTTTACCTTGTGGAAAGCTTCATCACCAGCTGAAAATGCGTTTACCCATGGAATAAATCAATCCATATCTGCCCGCATTTACGGGCCTGAATGGTTTAACAGCTATAATACAGCTGTGCCTTATGGTCAGAATGATGGAGCCTTGTGGCAGGGCCGCGGATATAATACTTCACTTACAGCTGGAGCCCGTGTTGAAGGTTACGGATTTGAATTGACTTTTAAGCCGCAATTGAGCTGGATGCAGAACAGGGAGTTTGAGTTCGTAAAAAGTATGCAGAAAAATCAATACGGTTATTTTGTTTCTGGAATTGATTTGGTACAGCGTTATGGAGATTCTTCCTTTTTTGACTATAACTGGGGTGATTCTGAAATCCGCTGGACCTGGCATTCTTTAACACTTGGATTTGGAACACAAAATCCCTGGCTCGGTCCTGCTTATCTTAATCCAATGTTAGGAAGCAATAACGCAGGCGGATATGCAAAGTTTGATATAGGAATGCGAAAAACAGATATAATATTACCCTTCTTAGGCTGGAATATCGGCTCAATCGAAGGAAGAGTTTGGAATGGACAGTTAAAAGAATCTGAATATTATGATGATAATCCGGAAAATGATAAAAGAATGCTTAATGCTCTTTCTTTAAGTTATTGTCCTTCTTTTATTCCGGGATTCTCAATAAACCTGAACCGTGTTTTTATAACATACTGGCGTAACGAAAATTTCAGTTATTTATGGCGTCTTTTTACAAATGAACGGTCAAATGCACTTTCTTCAAGTGGAAATGACGAAGACCAGAAGGTTTCTTTATCGGTTCAATGGATTTTTCCAAAAGCAGGTTTTTCTGTTTATGGAGAATTCGGACGGGATGATTTTTCTTCAAGTGAAGAAACAAATCCTTTCCATACAGCAATTTATACAATTGGTGCAAAACAGAATATTCCGCTTCCATTTGGCTTACAAAGTGAACTGATATTTGAATGGAATGATTTTGAAATGTCCCAGGATTTCCAGATGGAATGGCCATACATAGGCTTTTACGGTCACGGCTTTGTACGACAGGGATATACACATAACGGACAGATAATTGGAGCTGGCAGCGGTTATTTTGGAAACAGTCAGTTTTTAACCTATAAAGTATATTTTCCAAAAGGCTTCTGTTCATTCATATTCCACAGATATTGTCCTGATAATAATTATATTTATTCACAGGCTGTTCATACAGCAGTAAATGAAGAATTAAAAGAAAGATGGTTTGACAGATACGAAACATTTTATGTTATTGGCGGCGAATTAAGTTATTATGTCACAAATAACTTTTCAGCATATGCAAGTTTTTCAGTTATTGATGGTTTTTGTTTAAATTATGAAAAAACTGGAATATATTCATTTAATATAAAAATACAGCTTAAATATTATTTTTAAGAATAATATAATAATATCGGGTAAATAATTATGATTCATTTTAATGTTCCTCCTTATGCTGGAAATGAATTAGAATATATAAAACAGGCAATAGAATCTCATAAAATATGTGGTGATGGTGTATTTACAAAAAAGTGTCAGGAATATCTTCAAAAGCAATTTGATGGACATAATGTACTGCTTACTACATCTTGTACTTCTGCACTTGAAATTGCAGCACTTTTATGCGACATAAACCCCGGAGACGAAGTAATTCTTCCCTCCTACACTTTCTGTTCAACTGCCAATGCTTTTGTTCAGCGGGGTGCCACTCTTGTTTTTGCAGACATCCGTCCTGATACGATGAACCTTGATGTAACTAAAATTGAAGCCGCAATCACAGAAAAAACAAAAGTAATTGTACCGGTTCACTATGCGGGAATACCGTGCGAAATGGATACAATAATGAACATTGCCAGAAAGCATCACCTTAAAGTTGTAGAAGATGCGGCTCAGGCAATTTTTTCAACCTACAAAGGACGTAAACTGGGAACAATCGGTGATTATGGCTGTCTGTCATTCCACGAAACTAAAAACTTTAGTATGGGCGAAGGCGGAGCAATCATCATAAATACTGGAAGTAAAGATTTTGAACGAGCTGAAATAATTCGTGAAAAAGGAACCGACAGAACTAATTTTTTACGCGGACAGGTTGATAAATACACCTGGCGTGATTATGGTTCAAGCTATGTTCCAAGCGATATGAATGCCGCTTATCTTTGGGCTCAACTTGAAAAGGCAGAAAAAATACAGAATAACCGTATTTCTATATGGAACAGATATTATGAAGCATTAAAACCTTATAACGGCAAAAAAATTGATTTACCATATGTACCATCTGAATGTACTCATAATGCGCATGTATTCTATTTAAAATTCAAGACAACAGAAGAAAGAAATGACTTCATTACCTATATGAAGCAAAACGATATCCAGACTGTATTCCATTACATTCCGTTACATTCCAGTCCGGCAGGCTTAAAATATGGACGATTCAGTGGAACCGATACCTTTACTACAAAGGAAAGTCAGTGTCTTGTAAGACTTCCACTATATTATAATTTATCAGAGGAAGATTTAAACAGGATTATTGACTGTACTATCAGTTTTCTTCAGATTTCTTAAAAAATAAAGCCTTTATTATTTTTTTTGAAAAGCAAACCGGTAAAAACAATAAGTATTTTAAAAACAGGAAAAATGCACGCGTTTTTATTTCACGCTTTGAATAAAAAATGTCCATCGAATTATTAAATCCGCTCAAATCATACGAACACTTTTTTTTCAAAATCACAAAATCTGTATATAATTCGCTTAAAAACTTTTTATAATCATTTAATACATATTTTAAAGTTGTTGCAGAAATGCTATTATCAATATAAAGATTAAGAATTATAGACGGTTCTTCAACACCAAATGCCTTAAAAACATCATAATTTCCTTTTTTACTGTGATCAGTTTCTATCTGACTGCAAAACGGAATATTGTCAATTATATAATCATTTCGTTCACGTTGAGAAAAAAGAATATATGAATGTGGAGATATGCTGTCTATTTTAGTTCCGGCAGGAATTGCTTTATACTGCTCTTTCCATATTCCAACACCTGTTGTCCAGGAACAATATTTCCGCAAAGTTTTTACAAAAAGATCAAATGAATCAAGGTTATATATTTCTTTTTCCAGATTACCATTTGAAAAGTAGATTACAGGTTTTGTATCATAATACTTTTTGATTAAATCAATTAATCTCTGTAAACTTCCATCATTAAGCGTAGCGCGGTGATTTAAAAACTTAAAGTATTCACCATCGGCAAGCTTCAGAGCTTCCAGCTGGTTATAAAACAAGTAAGCAGTCGTTTTTTTATAAATCAGATTTTCATGTTTTCTGGCATAAGTCTGCATTTCTTCAGAAAACTGTTCATTATTTCCGTTATCAGTAACAATAACTTCAAATAAAGAATCATCAACCTTTTGATTATAAATACTGTCTAAAACCGGGAAAACCCATTCACTAATTCCGTTTGTAGGTATGCATAAAGATAACAGTTTCATATTTCCATACGCCTCAACAATAATTTACACCTCTATGGAAAGCTTTATCTATCTTTTTTCAATGCCAGTTTCAGTTTTATAAGATATTTGAATATTTTATAGTCACATTCCGTGTTTCTGAACTCATGCTTGAAAAAATATTCTTCATCATGCGGATTTATCTTAAAATATACATCTCCCTTTGACTTTTTCTGTTTGTATTCATCATAAGTTTTAGAAAAATAATGATTTATCTGCAAAGGAAAATCTAATCCTGTTTTTGAAGGAACAGGATTTTTACTGTAAACACAAATCTTATTAAAAATATTTACAGGTGGCAGATATTTTTTTCCAAGCTTTCCCCAGCAGTAATGATGAATGGCAGTTGAATGAACTTCGGTTAAATCAAGCTCATACGCTGTATTGTAAAACAGTTTGCCCATATCAGAAAACTTGTCCCAGGTAACAGTTAAATCTTCAGTTACAAGGTTATTTAAATCTCGGGCTATTTTTCCGCTTGTTCCGAACATTTTCCAATATGCCAGAACTACCGGTCTGTTTTTCTGGAAAGGTTTTAGAAAATCGTATATATTTTCATTTGTTACAGGAACAACAAACTCATCAATATCAATAAAAGAAAGCCATTCTGTTTCCTTACTGAACTGCTCTACTCCATCCTTGTAAGCCTGCATTTGAGCCTGATTATGCGGCCACTGTACAAGTGTTACAACATCATCCTTTATATAAGGCTCCAGAACACTCATATAATCATCTTCTGAATTATTGTTATATAAAAAAAAGTGTTCTATACCAATAATTCTGTGATATTCAATCCATTCTTTTAAGTACATTGCTTCGTTTTTAAAAATTGCACAAATCGAAACCTTATACTTTTTCTGCTCAATTGTTTTTGGTTTATGATGATTTAAAAGTGATTTATAATACATTAAAAATGGTATATGCAATACATCTTTTATGAACTGTTTTAATGAATGAATCTTAGGCTGATCAAAATAAAAGTATTTGTTTTCTGTCTTAATCATATTGATATATTACCTCAAAAGGATATTGTAAATACAATTCTACATCAATTTTACACTTTTTAATAGTTCATTAAAATCAATAATTGTATTTACGGCAATAAAATAATATAATTAGTTATCATATTTTTACAGGATTTTTATGGTTAAACAAGTTTGTATTATAGGCGGAGGAAATATCGGCATTACGTGTGCAGTTGATATTTCATTAAATAAAAACTATAAGGTTTCTTTACTTACAAAAAAAGCCGCTTTATTACCAGAGAAATTAAAAATACATGATACAGAAAGCAATACAGACAGAGTCAGTAATTCAGTAACAATCACAGATGATGAAAATGTTGCATTAAAAAACTGTGATATCGTTATTGTTACAGTACCTTCTTTTTTAACTGAAAGTACAGTTAAACAGATAGCACCATTTAAGCCTGAAATTGTTTTCTTTTTTCCGGGATATGGTGGAAAAGAGTTCTTCAGTAAAATATTGATTGAACAGGATATAATAATTGCAGGACTTGAAAGAGTTCCTTATATTGCAAGATTAGATTCTGATTTTACAGCTAATTCTTCTAAGAAAAAAGAACTCGCATGTGCTGCAGTCAATTCTAAGAATACAGAATATGCATGTTCCCTGATAGAAGACTTTTTTAACATTCCATGTAAACGGATAAATAATTATTTAACAATAAGTCTTACTCCATCTAATCCAATTCTTCATACTGCAAGATTATACAGCTTATTCAATAAATATGATTTTAACTCTGAGCTTCCGCGCAAGATAAAGTTTTATGCTGAATGGGACGATTTTTCTTCAGAAACACTCATCGGTATGGATTGCGAGCTTGAAGGTATATGCAAAAAGCTTTCAAGCATTGATTTGTCGCAGTTTAAAACAATCAGGGAGCATTATGAATCCTTTGATATTAAAGCAATGACAAATAAAATTACATCAATTCCTGCTTTTAAGAATATTTTGTCTCCTCTTATTAAATCCGGGGAAGATACTTCTTTCAAGATTGATTCCGAGTCCCGTTATTTTAAAGAAGATTTTATGTATGGTCTATGTAACTTAAAAGGACTTGCAGATTTAGCAGGGATTGAAACACCTTATATGAATAAAGTATTAAAATGGTACAGCAGTATTTCTGGTTTAGATTTGCTTGATAAAAACAATAAGATTACCGGAAAAGACATTTCAAAAACAGGAATTCCTCAGATTTTTGGAATTAACAGTATAAGCAAAATAAATGATTTTTATAATAAAGGAAGATAAATACAATAATGAGTTCGAAATTAAAAAATTTTATAAAAAGAATACTCTTCAAGAGCAGTTTTATCCGCAATCTGGTAGATGAAAAAAACAGACGGAAAAACAAAAAGCTTACAACAGAAAACTTCAACAAAAACGGTACTGCTGTAATCGGACAGTTTTTTGATATCTGTAACGAGCTTGATGTTGAATGCTGGCTCGTATATGGTACACTGCTTGGCTGCATCCGTGAAAACGGACTTATCAAGCATGATTATGATTTTGATGTTGGAATGTGGAAATCAGATTTTAATCAAAAATTAAAAGATAAGCTTCTTGAAAACGGTTTTATTCTTGCCCATCAATTTGAAGGAATTGATTACGATGCTTTTGAACAGACATATCAGAAAGATGGAGTTTCAATAGACATTTTTTATTCATACAAAAATGAAGCTGAAACCTGGACTCATGTATTCCATCGTGAAAAAGATGAACAACTGCCGCCTGAAATCTGGAAAGTCAGAAAGCTTCCTTATCCAAATAAAGGACTTACAAAAACTACTTTCCTTGGAAAACAGGTTTTTATTCCGTCAAATGCGGAAGAATATCTTGCCCTTACTTATGGTGATAACTGGCGTATTCCTGATTCTAATTTCGACTGGAAAAAAGGTCCTTATGCAAACTCAATTTTACCTGGTGTTTTTGGTAAAATGACTAATTTTTAAGAAGAAGTAAATGGCAACATTATCAAAGAAAGTATTTTCCGGATTTTTCTGGAAGTTTTCAGAACGAATATTAGCTCAACTCATTTCTTTTGTAGTCTCTATTGTCATCGCACGAATATTAAGCCCTGAAGATTACGGACTTGTTGCAATGAGTATGATTTTCATTTCACTTGCAAATGTCTTTGTTGTTAATGGATTTTCTACAGCATTAATTCAACGGAAAGATGTTGATGAAACAAGTTTTTCCACCCTTTTTTACTGCAGCCTTTTAATTTCAATTATTCTGTATGTAATACTTTTTTTTGCAGCTCCTTTTATTGCAGCATTTTACAACAGAACAGAAATTACTCAGCTTATCAGGATTTTTGCCATAATTCTTCCGCTTTCGTCATACAAATCCATTCAAAATGCTTATGTTTCCAAAAATCTTGATTTTAAAAAGTTCTTTTTTTCTACATTATCAGGAACAGTCATTTCTGCAATTGTTGGAATTGTAATGGCTGTAAAAGGCTTTGGAGTCTGGGCTTTAGTTGCACAATATTTTACAAATAATATTATTGATTCAATTGTTTTGACTTTTACCATAAAGTGGAAGCCAAAGCTTTTGTTTTCTTTTGAAAATGCAAAACCATTGCTTTCTTACGGCAGTAAGATTTTACTTGTTGATTTAATCGGAACCCTTTATAACCAGTTAACTTCATTTATAATCGGAAAAAAATATACTTCTGCAGATCTTGCTTTTTATACAAAAGGCCGCCAGATACCGGATTTAATAAATACAAACATAAGTTCTACAATTACAAGCGTTCTTTTCCCGGCTTTTTCAACTTCTTCAGATGATTATGAAGAAATTAAAAACATGAGCAAAAAAGCAATTAAGACATCCAGTTATATTCTTATGCCGTTTTATTTTGGTTTAATGGCTGTTTCACATAATTTAATAAACTTTTTGCTTACTGATAAATGGCTTCCCTGTGTTATTTTTGTAAACATTATGTGTCTTAACGGTATTGTCGGCACACTTGACATAATTGATATTCAGATATTAAAAGCGATTGGAAAAAGCGAAACCGTATTAAAGCTGGAGTTTATTAAAAAACCTATTTATCTTGTTGTTATATTTATTGCAATGAGATTTAACATTACAATTCTTGCACTTACTGTACCTGTTACTTCTGTTATAGCAATAATTGCAAACAGTCATTACGTTAATAAAAACATACATTATTCATTATTTGAAAAAATAAAAGATGCAGGACTTTCCTTTATTTTTTCTTCACTTATGTTCCTGGCTGTTTACTTTATGAATTACATTCCTATAAATACTTCAGTTTTACTGTTTATTCAGATTTTTACAGGAATTGTTATTTATTTAGGATTATCAATTCTTTCTAAAAATGAAACCTTCTTTTATGTGCTTTCATTGTTGAAAAGAAAAAAAGAAGAATAATTTCTTTAATATTTTATGATTAGTTTATCAATAATTTCTCAAATACTGTTTCATTCAATTTGTCATAATACAATTCAACATTTTCTTTCGAAAGCTTATCGAACAATTCAACAACATCAATTGAAAGAAGCTTTTTTATTATCTCTTCACTAAATCTATATTTTATAACCTTAGCAGGATTTCCTCCCACTACTGCATAAGGCGGAACATTTTTTGTAACAACACTACCCGCCGCAACTACAGCTCCCTGGCCAATTTCTACGCCACTACATATAATTGCATTTGTTCCAATCCATACATCATCATGAACAATAATGTTACCTTTACTTTTTGATTCCTGATTTTCGCCAAGAATATTTACCTTAAAAGGATAAGTAGAAACTGTATCTAAATTATGTTCACCGCCAAGCAGAAATCTTACATCCGGGCCTATGGAACAATAAGAACCTATAATCAATTTTGTTTTATCCGGCGAACTGTCAATAAGATTTATAATTCCGTAAGTTTTTTTACCTACTTCAATTTTTGAACTGTCACAAATAAAACCAACTTCGGCAAAATTATGAGCGTTACGTTCACGGAAGTTTTTTTGAAAAGCTCTGTATTTCAGTTTATCTTTTATAAGATTTATAATCATTTTTTATTCAATTTCCAGCAAAAAACTCAATTTTATTAAATTATAGCACAATTGTCTTAATACTGCTATAATTTAATCATGTTATCAATTGCAATGACAACCTATAATGGTTCTAAATATATCACAGAGCAGATTGAATCTATCGCAAACCAGACAATACAGGATTACGAATTAATTATTTGTGATGACTGTTCAAAAGATAATACTGTCGAAATTATAAAAGCTTTTCAACAAAAGGATTCCAGAATTAAGCTTTTCTGTAACGAACAGAACTTGGGTTTCAAAAAAAACTTTGAAAAAGCTGTCCAGCTCTGCCAGGGAGAATACATTGCTCTTTGCGATCAGGATGATGTCTGGACAGAAAATCATCTTGAAGCACTTTATTCAAACATTGGCGACAATTATGTTATTGCTGGCAACAACGAACTTGTAGACAAAGATTTAAAATCCTTAAATCAAACATTTTTTAATTCTCATCTTTTTTCTGCAGAAAAATACCCTACAAACAAAGATATTATAAAAAAAATCCTTTTTTCCGGTAACTGTTTTCAGGGTGCTTCTATGATGCTTCATAAAAACATTCTTCCCTTTTATCTTCCGCTGCCGGAAAAAATAAAATATCACGATTCCTGGCTTGCTGCTCTTGCCTGCACTCTTAACAAGTTTACAGTAACAGAAACTGTTATTACAAAATACCGTCAGCACGAAGCCCAGGTTACTTCCGGAGATAAAAGCAATTCAGGTTTTTCTAAAGGACGAGTATTATTCTGTGATGAATTACTTAATCACAATTTACCGGATTCTTCATCATCAGAAATAATTAAACAGATTAAAAAATATTTTTCAAATACATCAAAAGTTTGGCAAAGAATTAAACAGACAAATATCTGGAAAAATAATTATTCATATATTTATCCTGATAAAAACAAGGCAAAATTAATTTTCCGATATTTAAAATACTTATTTCTTTACCGCGAATAATAAATTAATAAGGATTCAAAATGCAATTCAAAAGTAAACTTACACATGAACAAATAAAAGAATGCGAAGCAAACATTCTTTCAATCTTTGCAGATTTTTGTAAAAAAAATAATTTACGTTATTATCTTTCTTACGGAACACTTATTGGCGCTGTAAGACACAAAGGTTTTATTCCCTGGGATGATGATATTGATGTTGAAATGCCCCGCGCAGACTACAACAAGCTTATGGTACTTCTTTCTCAACAGAATAATCTCATTACCGAAACTATAGAATTAAAAACACCTTTCTCCAAAAA
>JAEEGG010028367.1_pt1 | contig 10530 bp, 11 predicted proteins | sample 9134161 | NCBI WGS metagenome assembly JAEEGG01 (sample SAMN16246543, study PRJNA631951) | gut metagenome | biome: gut microbiome; feature: rumen; material: CR-attached | host: Bos | place: Iran: Karaj | collected 2018-10 | reverse complement strand
CCATACCGGTAACGCTTCTGTTCATGTTCTTCCAGAAGTACTACGTAGCCGGTGTTACAAACGGATCGGTAAAGGGATAAATAACGATCGGCCGGCGCTAAAAGCGTCGGCCGTTTTCGTTTTATAAGATAGTCAGGTAAGAAGAAAAGAGATCTCAAAATGTCATATTTCACAACAAAAGACGGTTATAAACTTTACCACGAAGAATACGGAAGCGGCGATAAGATCATCCTTTCAGCGCAGGTCGGCTTCTATCCGAAAGGACTCCAACAGGCGCTCGCGGAAGTGGGGTATCACGTATATTGCTTAACGCTGCGCGGCTTCGCCCCTTCTTCGTACGTGACCGAAGACTACGGCGATAAATGGTACGACATATTCGCGGACGATGTGGCTGCGCTTGCCGACGAGATCGGAGCGAAGAAATTCAACTACATGGGAGCTTCACACGGAGCGGGCGTAGGCTGGCATCTTGTGCTCCGCCATCCCGAAAGGGTATCCGCTTTCGTAGCGGTCGTTCCGGGACCTCACTCACTTAAAGAGGGCGTGATGTCGTACAGACAGATGATAATGCAGGGCATAATCGATGCGCCTCCGCCGTTCGATCCTCCGATCGACAACGATGAAGAGCGTGCCAAAAGAAGAGCGGTGCGCGAAGAGTGGCTTAAAAACCTTCCTGAGGCAGATCCTCGCGAAAAAGCCGTTGATTACGGCAGGCCCCTGATGGCACTTAAGACAGAAGAAAACCTTTGCGAGAAGCTTTCTTCGATCGAGACGCCGACACTTATCCTCGGCGGCGCGGACGACCCCATAAGCACACCCGAGCTTATGATGCGTACCGCCTGCAAATTGCCGCATTGCAAACTTGTAATGTATTCAAACGCCGGTCACAACATCGACACAGACCTTGTCGAGGAACTCGTACGCGAGTCCGACGCATTCCTAAAACAGACTTCCAAAGACGGCAGATGGTATGAGAGTGTGAAGAGTTAAATCCAAATGAGCATTGACGTTTTTGAGGGTTGAGAGTACAATTAGAGCATAAAAAAGGCATTGCCGTAGTTCACGGTTGACCTTTAATTTGGGTTAAAAGAGATAACCGCAATCATGGTCGGAGGCGGTTATCTCTTTTTCTTTTGACTACCAATCATGTATCCTAATGCGAAAACCGTTACTGCAAAAGACAGAATGGAGATCATATCAAGAACCGTCATAGGCATCCCCTCCTTTCTTTATGTCGGAGGGAGAAAAAGCGCCCTCCGCATGGAGGGTCAACCGCTACCGTTTGGCAATACCTTTGCAGGAATCCTGCATATTTATTGTATCAAAGCATAGAGCACAAATCAAGAACAAATGTTCGAATAGTTGGTATTATTATAGTTTATCGATAATGCAACAGTCACGCTGCTTTTTTTATTGTCTTGCGCAAAACGGCGATTCGTAGAACTTGCCATGTACGAAGTTGTTGTAGGAACGACAACCGCCGCCGCAATATTCACCTACTGCACATTCGGCGCATTTGCCGGTGAGGAGTTCTTTGCCGAATTTGCGGTTGTAAGAAAAAGCGTCAGGATCTTCCCAGATGCCTCTAAGCGATCGTTCACGAAGATTGCCCTCATTGAACTTCTCGTCGTACAGCGATTCGCATCCGCGCACATTTCCGACACTGTCGATGCCTATTGCAGAAAGACCCGCGCTGCATCCTTTGAAATAAGCTGTGCCGCTTAAGTTACCGCGAAGCGTTCCTTCTTCTTTTGTGAAGTATCCGATATTGTCGGCGATACCGATCGCGAAAGGATAGCGTCCGGCATTTTCTTTCACAAATCTTATGACTTCCGCAAAATCAAATCTGTAATCAATACCGCTCTTTGCCGCATTGCCCATGGGAGAGCATGCCTGCAGCTGCCAGGCGAAGATCTTGTATTGCTTTATAAGGCGGAGCATATCATTAAGGTATTTCGAATTTTCCGCGTTTAACGTCGTTATTATACTTGTCGGGATATTATTGTCCGTAAGTGTTTTAAGCGCTTGGATTATACGATCGTAGCTTCCCTCCTGACGGTATTTGTCGTGAACTTCCTTCGGTCCGTCAAGCGACAGCGAGATAGACTCGATGTTCGCATTTTTAAGATCGTTTATGATCTCTTCGGTAAAAAGAAACCCGTTCGTGATGATGTTAACGCTTATCCCGTTGCCGGTCAGCCTCGACACGATATCCTGCCATCCGCGCTTTAAAAAGACCTCGCCGCCGATAAGAGAAACTCTTTTGCATCCAAGGTCTTTTAATTCATCGGCCACGTGCAGACATTCTTCCAAGGAAAGTTCATTCTCTCTTGCCCTGCCCGCGCGCGAACCGCAGTATTTACATGAAAAACAGCATGCGAGAGTGATTTCCCACACACATTGGGTCAATTCGTAGTTCATGCTTTCATAGTCTCCGGAGAGAAAGGAGCACCACAGTCGGTACAGAACTTGTTTGAGCGTTTGTTCTTCACACCGCATTCGGTACAGAACTTAAACTCTTTACGCTGTGCTTCGCTTGCCTTTTTCATTTCTTCCATAAGGTCGGCGCCGCTTGGCACATTCATAAATCCGTTTGCGGAACTCATTCCGTTCGGGCCTGCATACACAAGGCCCATAGGGTTTTGTGTCATCTGAGCCGGGCCTGCATAAACAGCCATCATCGGGGGCGGGGGATTTTGGGGGCCTGCATAGGCCATAAGCATAGAATTCAGATCCGGTTTTCCCGAAGCTCTTTCGGGATATTTCGGTGCTTCTTCGTTAAAGATCTTATCGTTATCTTCGCTCATGTAACACCTCCTGTACATCGTGGATATGATATGTTATTTTATCACATTTCGATCCATAAATGAATCAAAGTGTGTTCTTCGTACAGTTTTGAAAACATCTTTTTTGTGGGAAAAAACGGGAATATATGTTATCATGGTTCTTATAAACCGGCGGAGGGGTTAAATATGCAAAAAGAAAAAAGAACGAAAGCGATCGTTACATGCGTGGCTATAGCAATACCGTTATTGTTCCTGTTCTCCATGTTCCTGCTGATCCCTACGTTAGCAAGGCTTCGTGAAGACGGGAAACTCGGAGGACCTTATTACAGAAAGGACACCATCGAGATGACCATAAAAGGCAAGCTCGAAGAGGGAAGAGATTACAGGGCCATCGATGGCGGTGAAAGCTTCGAGGCGGTCGACTGCATGTATGAAGAGCTGGACGGCGTTTACTTCCATTTGTTTAAGTCCGGTCGCGGCGCCAAGAGAGCTTTGAGAAGGATAAAGAACAGCCATAATTATTTGGAGGGCACCATAGTGTCTACCAAAAACACGTTTGCCGGAGAACTTACCGGAGTTTGCGACGCGAGCATAGCAGAAAACTATTATCGCACCGGAAACCTGCTCATCGAGGTTCAGGCGGTGTTCGGTGAGGGGCCTATGCCGATCGAAGACCAGGATATACAGGCTGAGTACAACGCAAAAGTATACACCAAGACTACGAAAGCAATCGAAACGATCAACGAACTGTTCATGAAGTAAAGGCATTCCGGTACGAAGAAAAAAGAATGGAGAATTGTTATTCAGATGCGAATTCTTGTTACAAATGACGACGGTATATATGCCGGAGGGCTGATAAGGCTCGCCGAAGCTGCTCTAAAGTTCGGCGAGGTATGGGTGGTGGCACCCGACAGCGAAAGAAGCGCGGCAAGCCACAGTGTTACGCTTCGTCATCCTCTTGATGTATATCCGATAACGGATTTTCCGGTAAAGGGAGTGAAGGCGTTTTCGTGCAGCGGCATGCCGGTAGACTGCGTAAGAGTCGGCGGACTTAACGTAATGCCTGAGCGGCCCGAACTGGTGCTTTCGGGAATCAACAAAGGCTACAACCTGGCGGCGGATATACAGTATTCTGCCACGGCGGGAGCGGCTTTTGAAGGAACTTTCCAGGGATATCACTCAATAGCCGTATCGGAAGGCTTCGACGGCCCCTACGAAGTCACCGACAGATATCTTGTGGAGATACTTGAGAAACTTATAGATACGCCACTTCCCCCGGGACACATTCATAACGTGAATTTTCCCCAATGTACGCTTGCTGAGTGTAAGGGCATTCTTTGGGACAGAACGGTCTCACCGAACATGTATTACGAAGACAGTTACAATGCCATCGAAAAGCTGGAAAACGACGGTGTAAGATATATGATCCACGGCACACCCCGCCCGATAGCGGAAGAGGGCAGTGACTTCAGAGCGGTATTGGACAATTACGTATCGGTAGGCATTGTAAACAATATTGGGTACTGACGTATTATGCAATCATTTAATTAGTGGGATTGGAGGCTCTTGGGAAATGATGATAGTAGGCTCCTATAATCCGGCTACAGAAACTGCTGATATCGGGGGATGTGATGAATAAAAAAGTAATTATTCTATTTCTGTTTGTTTTCGCTATATTTACTATCGGATGCGGAAAGGCCAATAAATACAGTTATGTTGCTAAATCCGCTGAAGGTAGTGCACTGTCAAAGGAATTGAAATACGCAGATTATACAGAACAATTGTTGATTGAAGGCATCGAATCAATGTATGATGTGGAAGAAGTTTACATTGATTTGATACCTATAAAAGACGGAGAACTTGAAGGATTGATTGCAATATATACTTCGAATAATGTTGGCGATGAGTTTTACGATAACTGTGAAATTCTTTTGTCTAAGCATTTAAAGGCATACAGAATATTTTTAAATGATGAAGAAATATCGAACAGTTTCAATTAGCACAAGAAAACCGCGCAAAGTGCGCGGTTTTCTGCTTTCTATCGTTTTATCTTATATCCTTCAAATCGTCCGACTCCGCTTAGAAGTTTGAATACCGAGTATTCCCCTTCTTTTGCGTAAGGAACGTATTCTTTCGGACCCCACATAGGTTTCTTTAACGGAACGAGCTTCTTGGCACCTTTGATCCTTAGGGTGACCACTGAATCGTTTGCCCAGCTTGTAACGTAGTTATAAAGAACAAACGTGTCGTTGTCGTAAGGGAAAAGGCTTATGTTCGCATCGCCGTCAAGCGTGATGCCGTCAATCTCGAACTCTTTTCTAAGGCGTGTAAGAAGTTCCTTCGGGAAGTTTCTTATCGTCGAGAAGTTGTCGGGAACGGTGATCATCATCATCTGTCCGTCGCCGTAAGTGTCACGGGAGAGGAGAGTGAAGCTTTCTTCGTTCTTAAGACCTTTGCAGAGAGCACCCCAGGTAGAGTTGTTCCTGAATTCCATAACCGGGAATGAGATCTCTTCGCTTGCAGTAACGGTCGTCCACTTGTTGAAGTGTTCCATCACAAAGTCTTTGGTGGATACGTGACGTCCTCTTATTCTGCTACTTGTTAAGTCTTTGAGTCCTCTGTCCAGTGTTTCAGCCACAAAACCGCTTGTAACGATGGCTTTTCCGCCTTTTGCAACGAAATCCTTCAATTTATTGACTATATCGGTATCGTATGCCGAAGAAGCGGTAAGCATAAGAGTTTTGGCCTTGTCGGGGAAAAACGGAGTCGTAACGATGGGGAAACCGTTCATACCGAAGAAGTCCTGGACGTTATCTTCACCCTGGGAAGCATTGGGAATATAGCAGGGGATACCGATGGGATTGCCCAGGTTATCCAAAAGTTCGTCAAGTTTATCCAGCTGATGACCGAGGGATGCCGCAAAGAGCGAATCGTATAATGACTGGAAGCAGAACATCATAAGTTCTCTCGGCTTAGAGAATGCCGTAAGGTATGCCTGCTCAAGATAATACTCCATTATCTGGCAGTCAAAGTTGTCAAACCAGCCGCCTCCGTTAAGCCCGGGAGCCATATCTTCCATATATCTCATGAGAGAATAGGAGAGGTATCTGGGTAAATGCTGGTCCTGATGACGGGGATCTCTTGTCTCGGTACCGGTATAGATGGCATCGAAGATCTCACGTTGACTGAGGGGGTCATAACCCGTCTCCTGATACGATTCCATCCAGTTTGGATACTTGATGGTGATCTTGATATTTGGATTTATGGCTTTAGCGGGTCCGATAACATATTTTTCGGAGATCTCATACATGAGAGCCGTTCTGTATGCCTGCCACGATCCGTCGGTTATGCCCTGCTTTTTGTTGAACTTTTCTTTCTCACTTCTGCACTTTTCACATGTACAGTTTGTAAAATAGAAATCGTCGATTATGTAAGAGTCGAAACACTCTGCGTTAAGCTTCGATGCTTTTTTTAGCGTAGCGAGCATCTTTTTGTCGTTGTAGCAAAACGTATCGAAAAGTCGCTGCTTGGGTTTGTCTCCTTCGGGAGTGGGAATACAGGTGGTAAGCCCCCCGGCAACCTCTATTCCGTTCTTTTCAAACACTTCCTTGCACATGAGCACCTGCTCTTTGGAAGCGAAGGATCCGCCTCTGAAAGGTTCAAGATAAACCTTGTCGAGACGCATATGTTTACCGAACCAGTCAATTTGCTTTTGAAGCTCATCTTTGGTGATATGCTCTGTCGCATGAGCCACAAAATACGTTACAAGTTTAAAATTTCTGTAATTACCCATAAGAACCTCCGTTAAATTTGGTTGTAAAAATCGTAACACAGACTCACATACGAGTATATTACGATTCTACGAAAAAATGGTAGAAATCTTGTCACGTACCCCTTTGGGCGATAAAATATAATAAGGCACACATATAAGGAGAACGGTATGAAGAAAACGCTGTCGTTACTGACAACTCTCATAATGATATTTACACTCGCCGCCTGTTCGGGTAACACCGCTTCGGTTTCCGAGGAACTGACCGAACCCGGCGCCGATACCCTTGATACAACGGGAAGATATCCCATTAGCCACACTACCGGAGAAGCTGTTATAAACGATGTTTCTTTTGAGTATTACAAAGACACGACCGGTACCAACAATCTTGTGTTCTATGAGATATTCGTCGGTTCGTTTTCCGATTCGGACGGAGACGGAATAGGAGATCTTCGCGGCATCATCGACAGATTCGATTATCTAAACGACGGGGATCCAAAGTCCGGAGAAAGTCTTGGGATAGAAGGAATATGGCTTTCGCCCATATTTAAGTCACCAAGCTATCACAAATATGACGTGACCGATTACTATACCATTGACGAACAGTTCGGAACGATGGACGACCTTAAGGAACTTGCGGATCTTTGCGAAGAACGCGGTGTCAAACTGATACTCGATCTGGTGATCAACCACACGGGTTCTCAGAACGAGTGGTTCAAGAATTTCGAGAGCGCTCACAGACATAAAGACGAATCGGACGAATATTACGATTTTTATTCTTACAACGATTCGATCAAACTCGGAAACAGAGTGTTCTATCCCATCGCCTCCGCGGACGAGTTCTACGAAGGAAACTTTTCTTCGGACATGCCCGAACTTAACTTTGACAATGAAAAAGTACGGGAAGCGGTGCTTGATATAGCAAAGTACTATCTTAGCGACATCGGAGTGGACGGTTTCAGATTTGATGCCGCAAAGTATGTTTACTACGGCGAGACCGCGTCGAATGTCGATTTCTGGAACTGGTATATGGGGGAACTTAAAAAGATAAAGCCCGACATCTACTGTGTAGCGGAAGTGTGGGACAGCGATTCCCTTACTCAGGAGTACGCTGCGGCAGTCAACTGTTTTGACTTTACCATGTCTCAGGCGGACGGCATGATAGCGACCACCGCTAAACTCGGCGATGTTAACACTTACAACTCCTATGTCGAGAAATATCTTGCGGTAGTGAAAGCAAAGAATGCTTCCAATACGATAATCCCGTTCATAGCAAACCACGATACCGACAGAGCGGCAGGATACATGACATTGGCCAGCGGATACGCAAAGACGGCCGCAAATCTTTACATACTCGGACCCGGTTCGCCGTTCATCTACTACGGCGAAGAGATCGGCATAAAGGGCTCGAGGGGATCGGCCAACACGGATGCGAACAGGCGTCTTAAGATGCGCTGGGGTGACAGCGACACGGTCACCAATCCCGTCGGTACCACGTTCGAAGAAGACAAGCAGACCAACGGAACGGTTGCCACGCAAAAGTACGACGGCGACAGTCTTTACAACTACTACAAACGCCTTATCATGCTAAGAAAGGCCAACCCTGAGATCGCCCTGGGTGAGTACAAAGCCGTCAAACTCGACGGCACCAAGATGGGATGTTTCACCTGTACCTACGAAGGAAGCACCGTTACGATATTCCAAAACACCGGAATCACTCCCGTCGAACTTGACCTTTCAACCGTGGAGGGCATAAACGTATCCAAGATAACCGACTACATCGGCGTTGCAGATGCCTCCCTGGACGGCACCCTTCTAACAGTCGGCGAACAGACAACGGTAATAATGAGATGAAAAGATTACTTCTATATTTCGGCACTGTTTTGGCTTTGGCCGTATTAATCTTTGTCGGATTAAAGTATGCAAAACATAAGAGGGTTAAAGAACTCCCTGTATATGATTCCGTGACGATTTATCCAGACCTGGAATTTGATGAGTTGGTTAATATGGCAGATACTATTGTTTACGGAAAAGTAGTCAAAGTAGGAAAGTCATATTATGAAAATATACCTGTTTCAATTACGGAGAAAGCGAGTGAAGTTTCAGGTCAACTCAAAAATCTGGTAACTCCAATCGAAATAGAAGTGAAGACGAGTTTGAAGGGGAATGAACGAAGAAGCATTACGTACATTGAAGAAGGTGGTATAGCAGATACGTATATCCAAAAGCCTTCAGGTTATTCTTTAGATAAGAACAGGGAGGTTGTTATATTCCTAAATGAGAAGGGATACAGTTGGGGAGAATTGAGCGTTTTTCCCATATCGGGAGAAAAAGTCATCTTAAATGAAACGGCGTGCGAGTATCTTGGTAATTCACTGATAATGTCAGAGGATGTCTCAAAAATAGACCGCGGATTAAAAGAGCAAATAAAAGATCAAGAAATTCGCGTTATGGACAAAAATGATTTTATTGCAGCGATAGAAAAAATAGTTAGATAAGAAAACAAAGATTGAAGGTAGTGTTTTACCATAGACCCTTGAAATTATACTCCTACAGGAGTATAATGGGTGTCATGAAGAAGATATTGTATCATGGCTCGGAAAATATAATAGAGAAGCCAATTTACGGTGCCGGAAAGTCGAATAATGACTATGGTCGAGGGTTTTACTGCACGGAGGATATCAATCTGGCATCGGAATGGGCGGTTGAACAGAACAGGGACGGATATGTCAATAAGTATTCAATTGATACTAAGGGGATGTATGTGATCAATCTTAATTCGGGAGATTACACTATTCTTCATTGGCTTTCCGTCCTTATTTCGAATCGGACGTTCGAACTTACCACTCCTTTGATGCGGGAGGCTTTCAGATTTCTGGGCGAAGTCTATAATGTCGAATTGTCTGATGCGGATATAGTGATCGGATATCGAGCCGACGACAGTTATTTTTCTTTTGCACAGGATTTCTTACTTGGACAGATCTCACTTTCACAACTTTCAAGAGCACTGCGACTGGGAAATCTGGGCGAGCAGGTTATGATCAAAAGCAGACGTGCTTTTGATGCACTTAAGTTTTCGGAAAGTATTGCAGTGGCCTCAAGGGAATGGTATGTGAAGAAAAGAAACCGTGATGACCTCGCCAGATCACAATACAGGAAAATGAATAAAAAAGACTATATTCGCGGAGATTTATATATGACACGAATATTGGACGAGGAGGTGAAAACGGATGATCCGCGCTTACAGTGAAATGTATCTTAGCGATGCCAGGAGAACCCTCGCGGGAAGCTTCGATGCTGCTGTATATACATACGGATACGAACTTCCAGAATATTTTCATTTTTTCATCAATACTTCGTATTCAACAAAATTTGAAACAGGTGACCCTTTTGTAATCTCCGGAATGTCGGGAATAGAACTTGCCCAAAGGGTAATAAGCCAATATACGGGTGAGGAGATATGGAAAGATCCGGTATTTAATGACGACAGAAGCCCTGAATATTGGACGGGATGGGCTATGTCGTATTATCAGTGGTATTCCGGCTGCACTTTTAAGACACTGAACGAAGAGGTTCCGATTGAAACTATATTGAATATGTATCCTAAATACCATGAGATGGACATAACTCAGTTCAATGATCGCATCAATGAACTGAGAAGCGCTGCCAGAAATGTGTCGTATTTGAAGACCTACAGAGAACGTCTCGGATATTCGCAAAGCGAGGTTGCGTCACTTACGGGTATTCCTCTGCGCACGTTGCAGCAATACGAGCAGGGACAAAAATCGATCAATCGGGCAAGGGCGGATTATATAATCAGTCTGGCAAATGTGTTGAACGTAGAGCCAAAAGCTTTAATGGAGATTGACGGTTAAAAGAAATTTTAGTGACGTCATATATATAATGGCGCTCGGTTATCGTATAAGTTAATTTTTCTATAATAATTCAAAAACCCTCTTGATTTTTAAAATGCCC
>JAEEGG010028365.1_pt1 | contig 10530 bp, 10 predicted proteins | sample 9134161 | NCBI WGS metagenome assembly JAEEGG01 (sample SAMN16246543, study PRJNA631951) | gut metagenome | biome: gut microbiome; feature: rumen; material: CR-attached | host: Bos | place: Iran: Karaj | collected 2018-10 | reverse complement strand
ACAATTATTGATAATAACTTTTTCATAAAACCCCCGTAATTTCCCTTTTATTTATTTAAGAAAAATACAATAATATTATATACTAATATCGGCAAAATTTGTAGGAAAATTTACAAAAAATGTTTTTGATGGGAATTGGCAGATAAAATGACACTGGAACAATGGAATGCATTAACGGCGTTTAAGGCAGATTTTAAGGAACAGGCAGCAAAATGGGCCAGGGCTTTTCCGAATCTTGGGGAATTGCAGAGACAGGCAGCTCTGGAGGCTAAAACACCGGAATATTCGTTTGAAAGGCCTGTAGTTTATAATACAGACTTGGACAGGCTTACGCCAGATGATGAAATTAAGCTGATTGTAATTGGGGACAATCCTGGAAAAGACGAGCAATTAACCAAAAATCAGCGGTATCTGGTGGGGCAGGCCGGTAAAATTGCCGATGGATTTTTTAAGCGGAATCCTGAACTAGGCATTGATTTCAGGAAAAATGTAGTGATTTTGAATAAAACTCCGGTTCACAGTGCAAAAACTGCACAATTAAAAAGAATTGCGAAGCTTGGTGGCGATGAAGTTGCTGCACTTTTAGTGGAATCTCAAATCTGGATGGCACAGAAAACAGCTGAATTGCACAGGGCTTTTTGCCAGGCTTGTCAGGGGGCAAGCGAGGGAGCTACGGGCAGCACAGATTGCGAGCTTTGGCTGGTTGGCTACTCAGAACTAAAGGAAAAAGCCCTTTTTACCCAATACAGGGAGGCTCTTAAACAGAGCATAGTTCAGGCGTCTCCGGTACAGTGGGATAAAGTTTATGTATTCCAGCATTTTTCCATGAATCGCTTTACTATTGATTTAGCTGATTACGAAAAAGCAAATGCAGGGGCATTAAAAAACAAATCCCTAATTGAAAAAATACATCAATTAGGGACTTTACATAAAACCGAGATTTTCGGGAAGTAAATTATTTTTTCTCTTCTTTTTCTTCGGCTTTTGGCTCTTCTGATTTAGTTTCTCCTTTTAAGTCTTCAGGTTTTGGAACTGTGTTTACAACATTTTGTGGGCCAAATAATGCATTGTTTTTTCGGTTTACGGCCCTGTTTGTGTAGTGAATTACGCTGAAGAAGATTACCATAAATATAAGTGCTTCAAAAAGCACAGTTGAACCGCGCAAATTACCCAAAAATGAAGAAAGAATAACAACAAGACAGAGCAAAATCTGAATAAATGCAATAAGATAAAGGGCTTGAGTTTTTGAATATCCCAAATTAAGTAATTTATGATGAAGATGAGATTTATCCGGTGACATAATAGGTTTTTTATCACGCAGACGTCTCCAGATTGCAGCAATTGTGTCAAATACAGGGAAAGAAGTTACAATAATCATAATCAGGAACTTATTAAACTCAAAAGAATTGCCTGAAGATGTATACAAAGGAATAACCGCAATCATAAAACCAAGGAACTGGCTGCCGTCATCGCCCATAAAAAGCTTTGCAGGAGGCCAGTTAAAGCAAAGGAATCCAAGAATTGAACCTGCAAGAATAAAACATAAGCCAGCTTCCGGATTTTTAGCAAGCAGGAAAAGAACACCAAGAGTTGAAACTGCTGTAATGGAAAGAGTTCCGCAAAGACCATCAAGACCATCAATCAGGTTATAGGCATTTATAACACCAAGAATCCAGCCAAAAGTAAGGATATAGCTGATTATAAGTGGAAGGTGCCAATTGAAAATCTGAGTGAATCTGAAACCGCTGAAGGTGACAATTCCGGCGGCAATAAGCTGAACAAGAAGCTTTGCTTTTGGAGGAAGAGTCAAAAGATCATCCAACAGGGCAAAAAGAAAGATAATAAAGCCAGCTACAAGGATTGGAAGGCTGCCAACCAGACTAATCTGCTTGTTAAAAACAAGATAAACTGCTGCAGAAATTAAAAAAGAAAGGGCAATACCCACCCCACCGAGTCTTGAAATCTTACCTGTATGAATCTTTCGCTCATCCTGATAGTCAAAAAGATTATGTTTATTACAAAAATGTATGATTATTGGCATTGAACCTAGAGAAAGCAGGAAAGACAGTATTACAAAGATAAAGATTTTATTCATAGCATTATATTATACATATATAATGTCATTTTTTTCAATACTTTGTTTTTCTGCTTTTTTTAATGCGTATTTTTAAAACTGTGTTATAATTTTATTTATACGCAGTAGATTTCTGCGAATCAGACATCAAAGGAGATTTTTATGGGAAAAAAATCTAGTTCGAAAATTGCGATTATTTATTTAATCGGAATGGCTTTAGTAGCATTGGGATTCATTCTTCCTATGTTTAAGAGTGCACTTGGAACTTCAAACGGATTTGACTTTATCCGCTTTAAAGATGGCAGTGGCAACTTCAAAATCAGCCTTGTAACTTTGGCAGCTATTTTGATTTTCTGTGGAGCAGTTCTTGGAATTGTTTTCTGCTTTGTTGGTGGAAAAGATGCAGATATGCTTAAACTCATATTCCTTATTGTAAGTATTGTTGGTGGAATCCTGCTTCTTATCAGATATAACGATAACTGGCTCACAAAGGCAATTGGAAAAGGCTTCTGGAAACACGCATATTACGGAACCTATATGATTCTTGCTGGTTGGGTAGTAGGATTAGTAGGCTGGGTTACAAAGAAATAACCTGTTGTGTTCGGGCTTGACCCGGACATCTACAATTTGAATATAATGGCGCCGGATTTTTCGTCTTTTGGCAGAGAGTCCGGCGTTATTTTTTTAACTCCGGTGTCTATCTGGAGCAAATCTCCGGATTTTGGAATAAACGGCGGTTTTGGAAGCCTTGTATTGTTTGAATCTGGCAGCGAAACAAGAACAAGTCCATTTTCTGAACAGCCGTAAAAGCCCTGCATGTAATTTGGCAGCCTGAAGCTGTCGGAAATAATACGGACAGATTGAGTTTGCGGTAAAGCTTCTGGTGCATCATCAATTTGCCCCGCAGTATCCTTTATAATAGAAAGAAATGATAAAGTTGCGCGTTCTTTTGGCAGCTTTGCACTTGTAGAAAGTTTTAAAAGCTTTTTCGGGGCAGATTCCGTGCTGAATGCAAAATTACACCATTTATGTTTGCTGCCTGTGTAAGCCTTAAAGCCGCTCATAGGGCACTCTTCGTAATGCGGGCACGGAGCCACAAGCTTTGCCCCATCCTTTATAAACCGCTCACGTAAAAGCGAAAGTGTACGTGAAGATTTAGGTACACCCGGTTCTACAATCAAAAAACGGGCATCTTCAGTTGCATATGCTTTAAACTGTTCATAGTATTTTTTTACCTGATACTCCGGCGGCATATCATTACCCTGATTCAGCTCGTTCAAAAGGTTTGCACACGTAATAAAACCGGCCTTCTGCTTCATAAAAGCCCCGAAGCTTCCTTTAATACGGATGATTTGCCACGGTTCAAAGCTGGAATCCGTGTTTTGCGCAGAACCAGTTTTATCATTCTGAGAATTAAGCTTAGCGCATACTGAAAGATATATTTCTTCGCCAAGAGCCATGCTGTTAGCAGAAACATCAAGACAATACCAGGTAAGGTGGCGGCTGCGAAGTTCCGGGCGGGCAAGATAGAGGGCTGTTACCACTGTAAGCGGACCGCTGCCCAAATCCAGACAAATACAGTCACTCTGCGGAAAGCTTGTAGCCGGAAGATTAGAAAAAAGCCTTGTAAGTCGCACAAGATTCCACCAGGTAAAATACCGCACATAAGCCGAAAGCTGAATGTTTTCGTTCATATAACCAAGGCGGCGCGAAGAACGGTCATCTGTCATTTGGTGGGAAAGGTTTCGGATATTTTCCGGTAGCTGCTGCAGCTGGCGGCTGTTCAAAGGACGAATCCCCTGAATAATTGAGTCAAAATCTTCTATTATTTTTTGTGCATCTTTTGGTACGGAAGCTTCTGCAAAAAGCGACTGTACGAGCTTTGTTTGAGGTTTCGATGATTTCGATTGAGGTTTTTCTGTGGATTTCATCCGTTGTTTCCTGTCGTTTCGTGATTATTTCAGTTTATTCTTGAGCTCAAGCAGAACGTTAATTAAATCTTCCCTGCATTCGTGAATCTGCTGAATGATTTCTGCATTATCGTAAACAGATTGTGCTTCTTCCAGAATCTGATGCCCTGCACCTTCTGCCGTGAACTTTTTTTCGTTTATAAGGTATTTGATTCTAAATACAAGCTCAAGCTCGCGCTGGGAATAAAACCGCCTACCGCCCATATCTTTATGAGGAGCAAATCCGGGAATAACTTCTTCCCAATAACGGAGAACATGAGCTTTTACACCAGTCAATTCTTCAATTTGTCCGATAGTATATGTCATTCAAAACCCCTCATAATTAAGTGTGCAGTTTTGTTATCTTAATTCCCAGTTTTTTCGGCTTCCCTTTATTTCAAGCTGTACGGGAATCTGGTCGTAGCCAAGGTCTTCGCGAATCCTGTTTTTAAGATAGGTAATATATGGTTCCGGTACAACCTCCGGGCGTGTAGCAAAAATAATAAAATTAACCGGATTTGTACTTGCCTGAGTCATATAGCGGATTTTAAAGCCGTTTGTTCTGCTTGCTGGAGGCGGATATTTTTCCAGCCAGTCCTGCAGGGCATTATTGAGTGAAGCAGTACCAATTTTGCGGGTAAGCTGCTCATAAAGTGTGATTGTGGTATTAAGCAAATCTTTAATTCCTTTGCCTTCAAGTGCAGAAAGTGGCAGAATCGGTGCAAAATCCATATGACCAAACATAATGTTTATGTTATCGCGGGCAGCCTTTACAGCCTTCTGATTCTGTTCTTCGCGTAAATCCCACTTATTAAGTACAAAAATGATTCCGCGCCCTCTTTCGAAGGCAAGGGAACAAATCTTTTTATCCTGCTCAGCTAATCCTTCTACTGCATCAATCATAAGAAAAACAACGTCGCATTCATCAAGAGTTTTAATGGCACGGTTTACAGAATAGTATTCAACATCATCATTTACACGGGCTTTTCGGCGGATTCCGGCTGTGTCCAGCACCTTAAAATTGCGGCCTGCATAGGTAAACTCTCCTTCAACAACATCTCGGGTGGTGCCTGCATAATCGCAGACAATGGATTTTTCGGAATGGGTGAGACGGTTAGACAAAGTTGATTTTCCTGTATTTGGCTTACCAAGAATTGCAATTTTAATTGGGCGGTCGGTAGATAAAAGACGAACCTTAGAAAAATCGCAGCGCTCGATAACAAGGTCTGTAAGCTCAGAAATACGGTCGCCGTGTTCCGCAGAAATAAAGATAAGATTTTCAAAGCCGTATTTTGCGTAGTTCCAGGCTTCGGCTTCGTTCTTGCCGCCTTCTGTTTTGTTTACAGCCGCAATCAGCTTTTTCCAGTGAGGGCGCATTTTTATAATAAACTCTTCATCTTCACCAGTTATAACACCGGCTTCCAGAAGAAGAATTACAACATCAGCCTTATCTATCATTTCAAGGGAGCGTTCAACAACATAATCGTCCAGCTCAGCTTCTTTTGTACCAATATCGCGGGTAAGTTTATATCCACCGGTATCTACAAGCTGCACCGGTTTGTCATTCATAATGGCAACTGCTTCAACCGGGTCGCGGGTAACGCCAGGCTGGTCGTTAGTAATGGCAACTCTTTTATGCAGAAAACGGTTAAAAAGCGTAGATTTTCCAACATTCGGGCGGCCGGCAATAACAACAAGCGGGAGACCGTCATAATCACAGTCTTCCGGATGAGTTCCTTCTTCCCAGGTGAGGGTACCGTCCGGGGCAATGCTGATGCTTTCTGATGCCCCTTCTTCTATAAAATCTGCTTCTTCCGCTGTCTGAGATTCCTTAAGCTTTTTTTCTTCCAAAACCTCTTCTTTAGGTCTTGAAAAATCCGGTTTCTTTTTTTTCTTTGCCATAGTGTTAAACCTTATAAGTTATTCAAATGCTTTGCCGAAATTGCTTCAAGCTCCTGAATGGTAAAGCGGGAAAGCAGTTCTTTTGTGCTGGAAATGAGCTTTGGGCTCATACTCAAAGTGCGTATTCCCATACCGGCAAGCACCATCACACTTTCCTGGCGACCGGCCATTTCGCCGCAGACAGAAACAGGAATTCCGGCTTCTTCCGCAGAATTAATAGTTGTCTGAATAAGGCGCAGAACTGCAAGGCTGAACTCGTTGTACAGGCCCGCAACATACTGGTTTTCTCTGTCTACCGCAAGCGTATACTGTGTAAGGTCGTTTGTACCAAGGCTGAAAAAGTCACTCACACTTGTAAGACAGTCAGAAATAATTGCCGCAGCGGCAGTTTCAATCATAATTCCTACCGGAATATCAGGCTTATACGGAATCTTTTCATAGTCAAGCTCGGCTTTTACCTGTTTTACAATTTCCAGAAGCTGTTTAACCTGTTCAACGCCGGTAATCAAAGGGAACATAATCTTAAGGTTTCCGTAAAGACCGGCCCGGTACAAAGCCCTGAGCTGAGTTTTAAAAATGTTAGGGCATTCAAGACTTAATCTAACAGCGCGCAGACCCATAAGCGGGTTTTTTTCATCAACTACAGGAATATCTACGGAGTTTATAAGCTTGTCACCGCCGGCATCGAGTGTTCGGATTGTAACAGGCTTATCACCCATAATTTCAAGAACATGTTTATATGCTTCAAACTGTGTTTCTTCGCTGAACGAACGTGCAGCCGCATTCATGGAAGCACCGCTTTGTGCCATATACAAAAACTCGGTTCTAAAAAGTCCGATTCCATCTGCACCTTCGGCCTTGGCAAGCTCAGCTTCTTCCGGGGTACCAATGTTAGCCATAAGCTGGAACTGGGTGCCGTCTTTTGTAACAGAAGGCTTTCCCAAAAACTTTTTAAGCTCAAGCTTGTGCTGGTATTCTTCGCGAATCTTCTGCTTGTATTCATCAATTGTAGCTTTATCCGGACTTACAAGGATTTCTGCTGTTTTTCCGTCGATGATTACAGTTTCACCTGTACGAACCTTTTTGTTTATATCCTCCAGACCTAAAACGGTTGGAATGCCATAGTTTCTTGCAAGAATTACAACGTGGCTTGAAACACCGCCTTCAGAAAGTGCAAGACCCGAAAGCTTGCGTTTAGAAAGAACAATTGTATCTGCAGAACTGAGTGAAGTTGCAAAAATAACGGAGCCGTCTGGAACAGAGTTTATATCAAAAGGATGAATATCCAGCATTTCGTCCAGAACAAGTCCAAAAACATCAGTAATATCCTGGGCACGTTCCGAAAGATAGTAGTTTCCTGCCTGACGAAGCTTGGTTGCATACTCTTCTGCCTTAAATTGTACAGTATATTCTATATTAAAAAGCTCTTTTTCAAAAAAAGTGCGTACTTCCTGAGTAAAAACAGGATCTTCAAGCATGAGGATGTATGTTTCGTAAACCTCGCGCTGAACCTTATCCTTCGGGTCAGATTTTGAGAGGGAATCAAGATGTTCAGAAAGACCCAGAATTACTGCCTGTACAGCCGATTGAAAACGCTCCCAGTCCTTGTTTATCTGGTCAATCTTTATGTGATGCTGGGGAATAGCTCGTTTTACTGCATCCGGAATAACAAACGCAGTACCAATTCCAATACCATCCGACGCCGGAACACCAAGAAATACTTCCATAATATTTGAATTATAACGGATATATGATTATATTTAAAGCTATGGAGACTGTTTAAGGATTTTGATGAGGATGTAACAATGGAAATGTTGCCGATTTATCAGCTGCCGTTCAGACAGGCCTTTTTAATTTTTATAATGTTCAGCGTTGTTGGCTGGATTTCCGAAGTTTTGTATGTCGGGATTTTTCACGAGCATAAGTTTGTAAACCGCGGATTTTTATACGGTCCCTTGTGTCCAATTTATGGTTTTGGTGGTGTAGTGATTTTGCTTTTACCTGCTGCCCTTTATAAAACCTGGATTCCGCTCTTTTTTGCTTCTATGATTTTGTGTACCGTGGTTGAATATTTTGTAAGCTGGATTATGGAAAAGCTTTTTCACACACGATGGTGGGATTATTCAAAATATAAACTGAACATTAACGGTCGTGTCTGTGCATTGAACTCCGTTCTCTTTGGTTTTATGGGGCTTGGAATCATCCGCTTTGTTTATCCTCAGATTATCAGACTTTTAAACTGGATGGGAGACTTTGTGATTACAACATCGGCCGAAATTATTGCAGTTGCCCTTAGTATTGACCTTCTGATTACAGTTAGAAGACTTGTTGACTTTAACACTACAATGGCAAAAATCAAAACCTTTGGTGAAATTCTGCGCGACGCTTACGGCCAGGAGGCATGGTTCAAGGGGACTTCTGCTTATGTAATGGCAGAAACTGTAAAACAGCAGGCCCAGCTGAGCCGAGAAAAGATTAGCCAGAGCATCATGGAAAAAATTGAACAGTTCCAGAGCAAGCGCCAGTTTAACATTGAAAGCTTTATGAACCGCTTCCCAACTATGAAGAGCGTAAACTACAATAACGAATTAGAAGACCTTAAGATTAAGATGAAAGAACGTCTTGAAAAAATTAAGGCAGAACGTAAAGCAAAATTAGGAAAGAAATAATGAAGATTGAATCAGTTACACCACAATTCGATGCCTCGAAAGTGCCACAGGATGCCCTGGACATCATAGAAAAATTTGATGACATACTGCAGAACGTACGACCTTTAAACAGCCGCCAGCTTCAGCAGCTCCCAGACAACATCCGTGCCCTTTCTCATCAGCTTACAGACGAACGTTCTTCACGCCGCCTGGGCTACATGAATGACACCGTGCAACTGATTTCTTACGTACGCTATTATACCTGGTGGAACCTGGTACGCTTAACACGATTGTTCAGTAGCCTTCCTGCGGAATGTTTCCCTGACGGTACTTCTGGAACAAGCTGCCTGGATTTGGGAACCGGCCCACTTACTGTAGTAACAGCCCTATGGCTTGCCCGCCCTGAACTTCGCAAGCTGCCACTCACCTGGTACTGCCTGGACGTTTCTGCCAACAGCATGGTTTTAGGCGAAGACGTTTACCTTTCTGTAGTTGCCCGCACTGGCGGTGAACCATGGAAAATAATCCGGGTAAAAGGCAGCTTTGGCACATCAATAAAACAAAAAGCAAGTTTTATTACCTGCGCCAACATGTTCAACGAACTGGACCAGTCTTCCGACATGCCGCCGGAATTCCGGGTAAAAAAATACTACGCACAGCTGGGCACCTACAGTGAAAAAAATGCCCGCTTCCTTTTTATTGAACCTGGAGTTCCAAAAGCAGCCCGCACACTGAGCCTTCTTCGCGAACGTTTTATTAAGGGCGGCAGCGTAATTGCCGCTCCTTGCCCCCACAGCCAGGAATGCCCTATGAGCGGTTTCAAAGCTTATACTGGAAGCAAAAACAAGTGGTGCAACTTTGCCTTTTCTACCCAGGACGCACCAGGTCGTCTGCAGAAGCTTTCTGAACGGGCAAAACTTCCTAAAGAAAGAGCAACTCTTTCTTACCTTGCCGTGGTGCCATCAGCCACCCCGGGAGCAACGGGCACATCGGCAAAGCAGACAAACTCCCTACTCTGCCGCGTCACCTCAGACAAGATCCGTCTTCCAAACTACATGTGCGGTTACTACGGCTGCACCCAGTACGGACTTTCCCTCATCACCATGCCAGATGAAAACAATACCAAATTACCAAAGCCGCCTTTCCGCCCAAAGTCCGGCGACCTTGTTAGCTTCCAGGCAAAAAAAATACCGGATTCTCCATCCGCCCAAAAGCGCGATGAAAAATCCGGTGCATTGATTATTGAAGTTTAATACTATAAATAAAAGCGCTGCGGACAAACCACAGCGCTTTTTTCATATAAGTCAGTCTAATTATTTACTTGAAAAAAATCCGACACAAGCTACAACCCATCCAGCAATTACAAGGTAGAAGCCAACCAATGCTCTCTTAAGAAGCTGCTTACCAATTGCCTTGTAAATTCCACCATTAGTCATAAAGCCAATTACAAGAATAACACCACCTGCAATACTTGCAAGCAAGAAAATCAATTTCAGACCTTTAAGTTGAGGAACAAACTGAGCCACAACACCAGCAACGGCACCAACAAAAATCAAAAGAGCACCAATAGCAACAAATCCACCATCTTCAATGTTTTTGATAAAATCAAAACCGTTTGCAGAAGATCCGAACAATCCTTTAATCATTGGACAGCAGAATCCGATAGCAGTAATAGCCATTCCGCAAAGATACAGATAGCTCATAAGATCAATTTTCTTTCCCATTTTATAACTCCTTGTGAAGAAAAAATTCTTTATAAAATAATTCTATCACACCTTCTGGAAAAATCACACAAAAATTGTATCAGTATCGCGACAAAGCAACTGAACAGCACGGCGACCAGAATCTACTGCAATTGGAAGTCCGCCCGGCATAAAACTGCGCTGACCAACAAAGTAGAGTCCGCTTCTGCCAGGCAAAGTCTGTGGGTAATCAAGCTTAGCAAGTCCCTTGCCCC
>JAEEGG010028360.1_pt1 | contig 10532 bp, 10 predicted proteins | sample 9134161 | NCBI WGS metagenome assembly JAEEGG01 (sample SAMN16246543, study PRJNA631951) | gut metagenome | biome: gut microbiome; feature: rumen; material: CR-attached | host: Bos | place: Iran: Karaj | collected 2018-10 | reverse complement strand
ATGGGTGGCAAACCTGACATCGGGGTAGTACGGCATTTCGAGGCAGTCGGGCATGTGGCAGGTGAAGCTGACGTCCAAGATGGCCGTTTGGATGCCGTGATCCTCCACGATGTCCACCACATGGCTCACCAAGGGGCCTGTCTGCCAAGCGAAGGCGCTGCCGGGTTCCAAGATGATTTTGAGCCACGGGTAGCGGTCGTGCAGCCCCTTTAATATATAAATAAGGTGGGGAACGTCGTAGTCCTTGCGCGTCATCAGGTGACCGCCGCCCAAGTTCAGCCACTTCAGCTGCGGGAACCAACGGGCAAACTTCGCCTCAATATGCACAAGGGTACGTTCCAACACGTCGGCTCCGCTCTCGCAGTGACAGTGGCAATGAAAGCCCTCGATGTCGGGGGGCAGCTGATCGGGCAGTTTGTCGGACGTGACACCGAATCGGGTGCCAGGGGCACAGGGGTTGTAGAGTGCGGTGCCTACCTCGGAATACTCAGGGTTGATGCGCAGGCCGATGGAGACGTCCTGCCCTACCCTACGGTGAAAGCGCTCGTACTGCGACAGGGAATTGAAGGTCAGGTGCGAGGAACAGCGGACGATCTCGTCGAACTCCGCGTCGGTGTAGGCGGGAGAATAGGTGTGCGCCCGCTCCCCGAACTCCTCGAAGGCCAAGCGTGCCTCGCTGAGCGAGCTTGCCGTCGTGGAGCGTATGTACTCCCTGAAGATGGGGAAAGTCTTCCACAGGGCGAAGGCCTTGAAGGCTAAAATGATTTCCACGTCAGCCTGTCGGGCTACGTCGGCTATCAGCTGCAAGTTCCTCCGCAGCCGTGCCTCCTCTATTATATAAATAGGTGTATTCGGTGTCATTGGCTCAATTTTTCGGCAAAGATACGAAATTATTGAGAATTGACAATTGATAATTGATAATAATTTCGTAATTTTGCACCCCGAATTCCAAACATAAGGAAAAAGAGCGATGGAAAATTCGAAAATTCAGGCTCACGGAGCCATACTTTTAGCCAACACCATCTTCGGTCTTGGCGTTCCTGTTACGAAACTGTTGTTGGAGGATTGGGTGTCGCCCATGACCTATATGGCCACGCGCAGCCTTGGTGCAGCCGTCATCTTTTGGCTCATCGCGGCTTTCATGAAGCCGGAGAAGGTAGAGCGTCGCGACCTGATGGTCATCATGCTTGGCGGTCTGATGGGCTTTGTGGTGTCGCAGACGCTGACTGCCGAGTCGCTCAACTACACAAGTCCCGTCTACTTCTCGCTCATTGCCACGCTGACGCCTGTGGCGGTGATGCTGATGGCAGCGCTGTTCATCGGTGAGCGCATCACGGGGCTGAAGTTCCTCGGCGTGCTATTGGGCATAGCAGGTGCCGTGCTGATGGTGGTCATGGGACAGACGTCAGGATCGGGTTCCAACGACCTGTTGGGCATCACGTTGGCCATCCTGAGCGTGCTGACGTGGGCCATCTACATGATCATCACGCGCAAGGTGGCACAGAAGTACTCGCCCGTGACGCAGATGAAGTACGTGTTCCTCATCTCGGCCATTGTCACCGTACCGTTGGCATGGCCCGAACTGTCGGAACAGCGTCTCTACTCGGCTGCCACCTTTGGGTGGGATGGAGCGTTGGAGATGGCGTTTATCGTGCTGATGGCCACGGTGTTAGGCTACTTCCTGATACCCTACGCCATGAAGTACCTCAGCGCTACGACGGTGAGCATCTACACCAACCTTCAACCGATGGTGGCCTCGTTCGTGGCCATTGCCATCGGTCAGGACCGTCTGACGTGGGACAAGCCCGTGGCAGCCATCCTTGTGCTGCTCAGCGCCTACATCGTCACGGTGGTGACGACCAAGGCCGAAACGTTAAAAAACGACAAGGCGTGAAATAATTGATAATTGATAATTGATAATTGATAATTATTTTGTATCTTTGCAACCAATAAGAACAAGATAGCGCATGAAGCTCATTATCATGACGAAATCCACGTTCTTCGTGGAAGAAGACAAGATACTGACCACGCTCTTCGAAGCGGGGCTTGACAACCTCCACCTGTACAAGCCGGGGTCTGAGCCTGTGTACTCGGAACGGTTGCTGACACTGTTGCCCGAGGACTACTATGGCAAAATCACGGTTCACGACCACCTCTATCTGAAGGAGGAGTTCAGGCTGAAGGGCATCCATCTGAACGACTGCTGCACGGAGCCGCCCATCGGCTATCGGGGCAACATCAGCCGTACCTGCCACAATACGGACGAGCTGAAGGAGGCCAAGAAGCGTTCCAACTACGTGTTCCTGAAGACGCTGTTCGACAGCCAAAGCAACCCCGCCGACAAGTCGACGCTGACGATGCAGCAGCTCATCGACGCCTCGGACCGAGGGCTGATTGACCGCAAGGTGTACGCCATGGGCGGCATGAACCTCGACAACATCGGCATCGCCAAGGACTTGGGCTTCGGGGGTGTCGTCATCTGCGGTGACCTGTGGAACCGCTTCGACATTACCGGGGGCCTCGACTACAGGGCGCTCATCAGTCATTTCGAGAAACTCAGAAAAGCAGTAAGCTGAAAACACTATACAGAATTATGGAAAACAACTACATGGTCTTCTCGGGAACAGCCACACGGTATCTCGCAGAAAGAATTTGCCAAAGTTTGGGTTGCCCGCTCGGACAGCTCCTCATCACCAAGTTCTCCGACGGTGAGTTCGCCGTCAGCTACGAAGAGTCCATTCGCGGACGCGACATCTTCCTCGTACAGTCGACCTTCCCCAACAGCGACAACCTGATGGAACTGCTCCTGATGATTGACGCTGCCAAGCGTGCGTCGGCCCGTACCATCAATGCCGTGATACCCTACTTCGGATGGGCCCGTCAGGACCGCAAGGACAAGCCCCGCGTCAGCATCGGTGCCAAGCTCGTGGCCGACCTGCTCAGCGTGGCAGGCGTGAACCGCGTCATCACGATGGACCTGCATGCCGACCAAATACAGGGCTTCTTCGACGTACCTGTAGACCACCTCTACGCCTCGGGCGTCATCATGCCCTACCTGAAGAGCCTTCAGTTGGACAATCTCGTCATCGCCTCACCCGACGTAGGTGGCTCGAAACGTGCCAACACCTACGCCAAGTACTTAGGCTGCCCGTTGGTGCTGTGCAACAAGACCCGAGCCCGTGCCAACGTCGTATCCTCGATGCAGATTATCGGTGACGTAGAGGGCAAGAACGTGGTCATCGTCGACGACATGGTCGATACGGCAGGTACCATCTGCAAGGCAGCTGACGTGATGAAGGAGGCAGGCGCCAAGACCGTCAGGGCCTGTGCCTCGCACTGCGTCATGTCGGGTCCCGCAAGTGACCGCGTGCAGGAATCGGCACTCGAGGAAATCGTCTTCACCGACTCCATACCCTACACCCGCCGCTGCGACAAGGTGAAGCAGCTCAGTGTAGCCGACATGTTTGCCGAAGCCATCCGCCGCGTCATCGACAACAAGAGCATCTCAGACCTCTACATCATCTGACGCATGCGACGCCTTGGCAGCACACTTATCGGACTGACCGCCCTGACCCTCATCGTCACCGCGTGTCAGTCCGACCTGTATACCATCAGGGGCGAGGCCCGACAGTTTGCCGACGGCACCCTGCTCTGCCTCACGCCCGACCTCAACACCGACACTGCCGACTGTGACACCGTCAGCATCATCGACGGACGGTTCACCTACACCGCCACAGCCACTGCCACCCGCCTCTGCCGACTCTACGCCCCCTCCTGCCCCGACGCCTCGGTGCTGCTGTTCACCGAGCCGGGCAACATCTACGTGGAACTGTCGCCGCTGTCGGGCCACTCCCGCGTCTCGGGTACCAGGACCAACAACCAATGGCAGGCGCTGTGCGACACCGTGGCCCACTACGACCGCCGCCTACGCACCCTCGTCACCACCGCCCACGACTCCATCAGTCCCCGTGAGACTGCCGCAAAAATGGAGCGCCACTATGCCATTTTGACACAACGCATCCGCGAGGCTGCCGAGCGCAACAAGGACAACGCCCTTGGGCGGTTCATCTTTGAACGATTCTCCCCCTGAATTTCTATTTCCCGCATGAGTCTTTTTGACGGAAATATTTGGAGGTTTCAGAAAAAGTCACTAACTTTGCAGGCGAAGTACAAATCTTGCGAATTGCAAATGGGAAAGTTTATCAATCCATTCACCGACGTTGGCTTTAAGAGGATTTTCGGACAGGAAATCTCCAAGCCGGTTCTGATAGCATTTCTTAATTCCCTGCTATCAGGTGAACGGACGATTGTAGACGTAAAGTTTCTGGACAAGGAAAAGGTCAGACTGTCCGACGGTGACAGGTCGCTTATTTATGACATCTATTGCGAAACGGAAGGTGGAGAACACATCATCGTAGAGATGCAGAATAAATACCAGCCTTACTTCAAGAAGCGTAGCATATACTATTTGTCGCGATCCATCATTGAACAGGGAGAACGGGGAAGCAAGTGGGACTATGACATTAAGGCCGTCTACCTGATTGCTTTTCTCAATTTCAAGCTCAGCGACATATCGGAGGATTTCCGGACTGATGTGGCTCTGATGGATATGAAACGGCGCACCTTGTTCTCTGACAAGGTACGTCTGGTCTACTTGCAGTTGCCTTATTTCACAAAAGAGGCAGAAGAGTGTGTGAATGTCTTTGAAAGAATTATTTATGTACTGAAGAATATGGATATCCTACAGCGTATGCCCTGGGCAGCACAAGACTCAGTCTTTAAAAAGCTCTCTGAAATAGCAGAGGTGGCCTCTCTGAGTAAGGAGGAGCGTAATCAGTATGACGAGAGTCTGCGACACTACCGTGACACCATCATTGTTATGGAAGGCCAATATCAGGAAGGAGAGAAGAAAGGACGTGCAGAAGGATGTGCAGAAGGACGTGCAGAAGGACGTGCAGAAACACTTCTTTCTATGGCAAAGAAGATGAAGGCTAAAGGCATACCTTTAGTTGAAATCGCAGAAATGACAGGTCTTTCTCTCGACGAAATCAGTCAATGAGAATACAACGAGACCGCCCCTCTTGTGCATAAGAAACCTTAACTCCCGCCCAGTGTCACTTGGCACTTGGGCGGGAGTCGTTTCTTGAAGGAATAGAATCAGGAGGATTAGCCAATGATAATTATCGTATTCTCTGTTTCATTGTGGAGAACGATTATGTCCCGCTGACGTTCCGCGTCTCGGGCAGCAACTGAAATGCTTCAAAGCAATGAGAATCCATCTGACATCAATTCACTTTTCCGTTTGATGACCACATCGTCGTACATCATCATGATAACGTCTTCATCATAATGACCTATAATGCTTTTATTCTCTGTGCCATTCATATTGTTCAGAATCAGTTTGATAAAGTCCACACCTGCTCCGTAGGCATGCAGATAGGCACCCCCAAAGCGCGGATTGATTTCCGAAAGGTAATACTCTCCGTCTTTCAGGAAGAAGTCCATGTCACAAGGGCCGTTCAACTCCAACACGGAGCATATCTGTTCCACGAATTCAAAAAGCTTAGGGTCTTTATAACTGATGGTCTTGCTTGCACCTCCAATGCGGCTTTCTATCTTTCTCTTTGAGAAGATGGCTACAGGCTTATGTGATATGCAGTCCACATAGACATCTGCATCGCAATCGCCACCCGTCATCAGCTCTTGGATGATATAGGTAAACTTACCGTCATTCCATTTCTCCAGAACTTCGTCCATCGTGTCACATCGGCCAATGCCTACGCTGCCACTACCAGATATTGGTTTCATAAACACAGGAAAGGACACCTCACCATTTGCCAGTCCCTCTTGGAATGACTCAATGGTGTTGTAAGTAAGTACCGTGCAAATCCCTTTCGAACTCAGATAACGAAACATCTCATATTTGTCGAAACACAGGTGAGCCGTCCATTCGGCAGGACATAATGGAAGAATTTCCATAGCCAATAGTTCATCCCTATGGCGAGCATGGATTTCTATTTCGGGGTCTATCAAGGCAGTTATGGCCTTCACATCACTTTCCCTGCATATCTCCAGGATTCTGTCGAAATACCCGGCATCAGTTATCGGCGGAACAAGATAAGCTTTGTCGGCAAAGAACAGCGCCGGAGCTACCGGGTTCAAATCCGTAACTATCAAATGTCCGCAGCCTTTCATCGACTCGCGGAAATCCATTAGCAGACGACCTCTTCTGCCAACGCTGCAAAACAAAATATTATTCATTCCCATTATATTTTTGATTTTTGTATGTATTCCTTTGCCGTCCATTTCTCACGTATCAGCTCATAATGATTGCCGTCATTCACATAGACATTTGGCAAATAGCGAATAAATAGCGGTGTAAGGCACATGGTATAGGCACCTACGTTCTTATAGAGGATACGGTCACCCACTTTCAGCAACGGTTTCGACTGGATGGTAAACAAACGGTCATACTCCAAACAAGTACAGCCTGATACGATTTGCTCTTTCACTATATCTCCAGTTCCGTCTGATAATAGCTCTGTCATGTAGCCCGTCTTGCGGAAGAACGGGTCTACATCGTTACGCGAACCATCCGTTGTAACGAACCATCGGTCAGGTTCCACATGCTTAACGTCTATCACCTCACTTAGGAACGAGAAGCACGATGCCACCAGCGCATTGCCTGGCTCAACAATCACTTTTTGTTTATCCAAATGATACTCCGACAAAACATCCTTAAATGCATCCGCATATTCCTGATACGTAGGTTTATTGGGGAAAATTCCAAAATACCCACCACCTACATCCAGATAATCCAGTTGAAGGTCATATTTTTTGATGATCTCGCAAGCATATCGTATAGATTCTTTATAAAAGCGGATGCTTCGGCTATGCGCTGTACGATGGATATGTAGGCCTGAAAGCCTTACATTCGGCAGTCCCATAATTGTTTTGAGAGCTTCTGCAAACTCCTTCGTCTCATCTGAAAAGCCAAAGCGACAGTTGTCGTTATCCCCATCCGCATCTTCAGGTGACACCTTGGAAATATTGATATTCAATCGCAGACCAATGTTATATTGCCTACTCGTAGGCAACTCCTTCAACCATTCCAATTCGCGGTGAGTCTCTATATTCACTACAGCACCTCCCGTCACTGCTTCAAGAAACGTATCCTTAGACTTCATGGGACCATTATATATAATATGGTCTACAGCAAAGCCACATTTTTTTGCCAGTTCATATTCATCGTCCGACACCACTTCTGCATAGCATCCCTCCTTGTTGGCTATATTCAGGCAATAAGGAAGAGAATTGGTTTTTACTGAATAGCCTATTGCTGATTTAGCGAAACATTTTTCTAATGCAAGCCGAAATTCTGCAATACTTCTGATGAGTTCTTCTTTGTCAAGAATGAAGCAGGGAGGTACAATGTCATCACTTTTCATATTCTCCATTTCAAGATCTTATACTTCCTATTTCATTCATTTCCTCATCGGATAATTCAAAGTCAAATATTGAAATGCTTTCTTCAAGATGCGCTTTGTCCCAAGCCTTAGAAATCATTACAATATTCTGTTGCTGCATCCATCGGAGAACTATCTGCACGACTGTTTTCTTGTGACGGGAAGCAATTTCCTTCAACATACCATTCTCCATCAACTCCTTTGGCAGTTCTTCCAACCCACAATAACTAATAACAATACCACGCTGTTGGCAATATGCAAGAAGTTCCTTCTTCGTGTTTAATGGGCTGATTTCAAGCTGGTTTACTGTTGGCATAAAATCAGAATACTCTGCCAACGCATCTAAATGAGGCTGAAGGAAATTACTTACTCCCATTGCCCTGATACGCCTATCACAGTATAGATACGAAAGTTCCAACCAAACCTTTTTCGCTATGGGGCATGCCCCATGAATCAAGAACAAATCCACATAATCAGTCTCTAAGTGCTTAAATGATTTGCGAACTACGCTCCTAATCGGTCTAAACTTTCTAATGTTGAAGTTGCCATGTCTATATCCACCCCAATATTGGCTATAAGCATCTACCTTAGCTGTAATGAACACATCCTCCCTTTTTATTCCATTTTCGCGCAACGCACGTGCCATCAGCCATTCATTTCCACACGTATCAAACAGCTGATAGCCTAATTCATAAGCTTTGCCTATGGCCTCGGTCATTTTGTCCTCTGGTATGAGGGATGTATCAATCCCCAACTGAGGCATATCCACTCCGTTCCTAAGCCTTATATTCTGCATAGTTCGTGTAAATCATTTAGTAGTTCTTAATTTGTTCCGTCAAAAACGGGTTCTGTAATATTGTTCGCAGATGCTTCCTTATTATCGATGCTCTCCCTTTGGAAGACTTTCATGATAGTCATATAGACAATCTTTACATCCAGCATAAACGAAAGATGGTCAACATACCATACGTCATAAGCAAATTTCTGCGTCCAAGTAAGATTATTGCGCCCATTAACCTGTGCCCATCCGCTTATACCAGGACGTACTTCATGGCGACGCATCTGCTCTGGACTATATAGAGGGAGATACTGTTTCAGAAGCGGACGAGGGCCTATTAATGCCATATCGCCCTTCAACACATTGAACAGCTGGGGTAGTTCATCCAACGAAGCATCCCTGACAAATCGGCCTACTTTTGTAATCCTCAATAGGTCTGGCAGAAGATTTCCATCGTCACCTCTCTTGTCATTCATCGTCTTGAACTTAATAACTTTAAAGATTCTACCTCTCAATCCAGGACGCTCCTGCATAAAAAACACACCAGCACCTTCATTAGAAACATAAAGAAGAGCAATGACCACAAGCAGTAATGGCGACAAGCAAATGATAGCCAATAACGAGAGACAAAAGTCTACCAACCGTTTGAAGAAATACTGATACATATCTTCTTTCTTATTTATAATCATCCTTAGTACCCCACAACTGAGCAAAGGGTTCAGTTTCCATTTCATGTTTGAAGTCATACAACTGATCCAAATAGGAGTATTCAGGCTTGTAGTTCAATTCACTAAATGTCTTGCTGACATCGAAAGCGTTTTGTAGTGGATCAGGCTTTTCTGGGCAATAAATCACAGGAGAGGGATTATCTTTAGGAGAGAACACCTCAATGATGCCAAGAATCTGTTCTTCAAGAGAAACCTGCCAACCATTACCCACATTAAAACAACCTCCTTTGCTTTCACTTTCTATACAGCACTTTACTAATCGCACGAAGTCTTTAATGTAGACCATCTCCTTTGCCTTCTTGCAATCCCCCCAAATCTCTATAGGCAGGCTCTTGCTTGCACGCTCCATCAGCATGCGGTAAGGCATCATCCGACGCTTAAAATCGGCATAGTGCCAGGCATTGGGGTGATATTGATAGATAGTAAAGAAGCGCAGGGCAAAGAAGCGAATACCAAATTCAGCCCGATAATGCTCCATCAAATCTACTGCTGCATTTTTTGCAATGGTATAAACAGCATGGTCTCCCGTCAATGGAAAATGCCTCGGTGCATCGGCGGGGATTAATCCTGGCTGATTGTGGTATTTGGCCATATCTGATGGTGTCTGGGGGAAAACAATTGTTTTGCAACCAATTCGATGCATCCACTCCAAAACATGTAACGTTCCAATTGTGATGCTCTCGAACATGTCTTGTGGGTCGAATGCATAACGAGACGGTAATGTACTTGCGAAATGGCAAACTGCATAAACACCTTCCTGCGGTAGGACAACAAAATCTTCTCGACGCTTAATATCGATGGACAAATACCTTATTCCCTTCGTGGCAAAGAAACCGTTGTCGCTCTTTCTGCGCCCCACTGCCACCACCTCATATCCATGCTCTTTAAGGTGCATAGCAGTATAAGCGCCAAGGTTACCTGTAGCACCAAAAACTACTATCGTTTTGCTCATACACGACACTTCCTCATTTGCGCCTCGCCGCCCCCAAGCAAAGCCTTGTTACACTTGATTCTTTTTGGTACATATAAACAAAAAGTGTGGGTCGCTGTACCAGTTGCTCGTCCCACTCTCTAAGGCGTCTCGCATTGCCCGTCATTCAAGGTCGAGCAACGCAGAAGCCCACACGTGCATGTATAAACATACCCCTACGTACCTATAGTGTATAGATACAACGAGGGCTGTCATCATACATACCCAATGAGCATCTACCGTTGCTTTGTTTTTGAATGACTTTTGTTGTTTGCGAGACAATTAGAGAGTCAAAGAACAAAGCGCCATGTAGACACCTTTTCCATATATGTATCCCCACCACTCCGCTTCTGCATTTGCATCAGCTTCAGTGCAAGGACGCTACAAAGGTAGAAAGAAAAAATGAAAGAACCAAGCTTTTTGTAGTTTTTTTGTGAAAAGGAGGGAAAACACCCACTTAGGGGAATCTCGCATTTCTATCATCCTTAGCAAGTTTCAAGACAAAAGGACATTCTTACAAAAAAAAGCCAAAAGTGCAAAACTTTCGGTAGTTTATTTCATAAGTCAGTAAGATTGGGATAATACTCTGA
>JAEEGG010028359.1_pt1 | contig 10532 bp, 6 predicted proteins | sample 9134161 | NCBI WGS metagenome assembly JAEEGG01 (sample SAMN16246543, study PRJNA631951) | gut metagenome | biome: gut microbiome; feature: rumen; material: CR-attached | host: Bos | place: Iran: Karaj | collected 2018-10 | reverse complement strand
GAACTATCTGGCCGACCAGAGTATCTGGAGTAAGATTCCCACCGACCGTCCAGAGTTTGACGAGGCAGAGAAGGCCGTTAATGCAGAGATTGACCGTCTGATGAATATTAAGGGTAAGCGCTCTGTTGACTCTATCCACAAGGAACTTGGCCACATCATGTGGGAGTATGTAGGTATGGGTCGTACGGCTGAAGGTCTGAAGACTGGTCTGAAGAAGATGCACGAGCTGGAGAAGGAGTTTGACACCAACCTCTTCGTTCCCGGAACAAAGGAAGGCCTGAACATCGAGCTCGACAAGGCTATCCACCTGCGCGACTTCTTCACCATGGGTCAGCTCGTCGCTTTCGACGCCCTCTCTCGTAACGAGTCTTGCGGTGGACACTTCCGCGAGGAGTACCAGACCGAGGAAGGCGAGGCCAAGCGCGACGACGAGAACTACTTCTACGTAGGCTGCTGGGAGTTCCAAGGCAAGGGCAACGAGCCTACTCTCATCAAGGAGCCGCTGGAGTACGAGGCAATCAAGGTACAGACCAGAAATTATAAGAACTAAAAGCCCCCTACCAACCTCCCCCGAAAGGGGAGGGGTATAGAATAGAAACTAAGGCCCATGCCCCTATTGTGGCCTCCCCCCTTTTCGGGGGGATTAGAGGGGGGCTTCATTATGGCAAAAAACATTTCATTTACAATAAAGTTCTGGCGCCAGAACGGCCCCAAGGACCAGGGACATTTCGATACACACGAAATGCATGACATTCCCGATGATACCTCGTTCCTCGAGATGCTCGACATCCTGAACGAGGAGCTTATCAACGAAGGCAAGGAACCCTTCGTGTTCGATCACGACTGCCGCGAGGGCATCTGCGGCATGTGCTCGCTGTACATCAACGGTACGCCTCACGGACGTACCGAGCGCGGTGCCACCACCTGTCAGCTCTATATGCGCCGTTTCAACGATGGCGACGTGATCACCGTCGAGCCTTGGCGCTCAGCAGCCTTCCCTGTGATCAAGGACTGCATGGTTGACCGCTACGCCTTCGATAAGATCATCCAGGCAGGTGGCTACACCACCATCCGCACCGGACAGGCTCAGGATGCCAACGCCATCCTCATCCCCAAGGAGGATGCCGACGAGGCTATGGACTGCGCCTCATGCATCGGCTGCGGCGCTTGCGTGGCAGCTTGTAAGAACGGTTCGGCAATGCTCTTCGTCAGCTCGAAGGTGAGCCAGCTCGCCCTGCTTCCCCAGGGCCGCGTAGAGGCTGCCCGTCGTGTGAAGAACATGATAGCCAAGATGGACGAGCTGGGCTTCGGCAACTGCACCAACACCCGTGCTTGTGAGGCCGTATGCCCGAAGAACGAGACCATCGCCAACATCGCTCGCCTGAACCGCGAGATGATCAAGGCAAAGATGGCTGATTAAAGTCTCGTTTATACCTTACTTTATAAAAGCAATGCGATTATTGAGGATTGCATTGCTTTTTTTATTGATGTTCTGTATCTTTGCAGCATGAATACTATAAAACACGAGACCATCCATAACCAGCACCGGCGTTCCTTTTGGCATGATTACTACCAAAAGGGGCTGTATATGGTGACGATGGTCGTTGAGGGACGAAAGCGGTTGTTCGGCACCATCGAAGGGAGCACAAAAGGACGGCCAGGAACCGACGAGGCGCCACACATGGCGCTGTCGGAGCTGGGGCGGCACGTGCTGGAACAAGAGGTGCCGAAGATCCATCATTTCTATCCAGCAGTGGAAGTATGGCAAGTGGCAATGATGCCAGACCATATCCATCTGCTGCTGTATGTGCGCGAGCCACTGCCCGAAGGAAAGCACCTGGGCCACGTGATGCGCGGGTTCAAGACAGGCTGCTCCCGCGCGTGGTGGCAATGGCAGGACAACGCTTGTCTTGGCGGAAAAACGCCAAGCACAACAGCAATGCCAAGCACAGGAGCAACGGGCACAGGAGCAACGGGCACGGGAGCAACGAGAGCGGGAGCGACGGGAGCGGCTGTGCCCAAGGGTTCTCCCTTGGGTAAAGGGCAGCTGCGACCGGTGCTTTTCGAGAAGGGCTACCACGACCGCATCATCAATAAGAGGGGGATGCTGGAGAATATCAAGCGCTATATGAAAGAGAACCCCCTTCGGGCGCGTATCCGTGAGGAATGTCCTCACCTCATGGAGCGACAATTGCACCTCTGGATTGCAGGCCGCGAATATGCGGCCTTCGGCAACCTGTTCCTGCTGAAATATCCCATCAAGGAACAGGTGTTCTTCCATCGCAAGGATCCCAAGACAGGGAAACCGACCGATGAAACCGAGGATTTTCGACAAGAACGCGCCCGTCTGCTTCGTGTTGCCGAGGAAGGCACGGTGCTGGTTACGCCAGGTATCTCAAAGGGTGAGAGGATCATCGTCAACGATGCCCTCGAATCCCATCTGCCTCTGATTCTCTTGCAGAAAGAACCTATTGGCGAATACTGGAAGCCGTCCCTACGCCGTTTCTATGCCTGTACAGCCGGTCATCTTCTCATTCTTGCTCCCTGGTCGTTTGACGGTGAAAGCGACTATTCCCGCTTTCATCAGCTGAACGACTATGCCCGTGAGATATGCGAAGCCACTGAAATGCGCATCCTGAACTATTACAAGGTGCTTGCTCCTTAATTTTTCGAGGTGCGAGGTACGAGAATTTCGATATGAACGTGAAGAGAACATTTGCAATTAAAATACAGTTTTAAGATGAAAAAGACCCTTTTTATCGCGCTGGGGCTCTGCCTCACGACGGCAGCCCAGGCGCAGGACGAGGTGACCATTGACATCAGTGGCAACAACACCGCGTCGAACTATGTGTCCTATAACCAGGACGTCAACATTGCCGACGGCCAGACGGTCAATGTGAAGATGGCGCGTTACTGCTATTTCTCGTCGAAGGTGAGCGGCTCCAATCTGGGTGTGCTGAACTTCTACGGTGGTGGCGAACGTTGTTACTTAGGCACGAAAAGTGGTAGCACTTGGGCCGATTTAGGCGGTTTCTTCGGCATCATCAACATCTATCCCTTCAAGGAGAACTCCAGTTCGGCAGGCTCCTACGGTGTGGTGCTGGCGCATGGCGGCAAGAGCTCGTCGGCTGACAATGCCCTGAAAGACCTGCAGGCAGGCAAGCTGAACGCTACGATGCAGTGGAACAAGGTGGTGCTTCACAGCGGTGCCACGATGGCCTGCGAGGCCAATTCCGCTGGTGCCGGCTTCTGCATGGGCGAGCTCGACACCGAGGAAGGCTCCCGCTTGCAGGGCTACATCAAGAACCAGCGTTCCGCTTACTATCTCGTGGGTGGCATCAATTCGGGCGGTTTGCTCGCAGGCACCCTTGCTCCCTCTGACTATCGTGACGACACCCCGTTGGGCATTGTGAAACAAGGCAAGGGCACCTATCGCATCACCGGCAACGACAACTACCTGAGCGGTGCGCTCCGCATCCTCGACGGAGCCGTGATGATCAACAACGACCGTGCTGCTGCCGAGAGCGGCAAGAAGCGTGGTGGTCTGGGGGCCATGTCGAGTGAGAGCAAAGCCATTGCCTACGTGTTCAGTGGTGGATTGCTGGGCGGTACGGGCAGCATTGGCGGCAGTGTAGATAACTACGGCACCATTGAGCCGGGCGACAACGCCGTAGGCACGCTCACGCTCCGCAACTACTTCACCCCCGCTAAGCAGTCCCACCTCACGCTCCATCCCGCTTCGGTGCTGCGTTTCAAGGTTGCCGCCGATGGCAACGACCGTCTTCTGGTCAACGGCTCTTTGAAGTACGACACCAATACCGAGGATTTCGACACCAGCGACGAGCAGCCCGTTGTCACCATCGCCGTCGATGAGCAGCTCAGTCCCAGCGTGGGTGATGAGTTCACCGTGCTCGAGGCCAAGAGCAAGACCGGCGACTGGCAGTTCCTTCTGCGCCAGCCGGGTCGTTTCACTTGGAAGCTCGTTGAGGAGCAGACAGCCGAAGCCTACATCCTGAAGCTGCGCGTCACCTCTCTTACCGATGCCACCGACGATACCACCAATCCCGACGACCCCGATGACCCATCGTCTCACATGGGAGCTTTCTATGACGACGGCATCGACGACAGCCAGGACAACAACACCCTGCGCCACTATGCCGAGAAGAACCAGAAGAACATCGGCGTGGCGCTCTCCACGTGGAAGGCAGGTACCGAAGAGGGTGGCCAGCAGTTCAACATGCTCGTGGCTGAGAACGAGATGAAGATGGATGCCCTGCGTCCCTCTCGCGAAGAGTTCTCCTTCGGTTCTGCCGATGCCCTGGTCAACGTTGCCCAGACCCACAACATGAAGGTTCGTGGTCACTGTCTGGTGTGGCACATGCAGCAGCCCGCGTGGCTGAGCAGCGATGGCAAGAAGAACGACAAGAACTGGAGCCGCACCGAGGCCCTTGCCATCATGAAAGAGCACATCAACACCGTGATGCAGCACTTCAAGGGCAAGGTCACCGAGTGGGATGTCGTCAACGAGTGTCTGGACGACGACCAGTCCGTCGTGCGCACCAATCCCGACGGCTACACGCTGCGTCCCACGGTATGGTCGCGTGCCATTGGCGACGACTACATCGACTCTGCCTTCGTCTATGCCCATCGTGCCGACCCCACGGTTGACCTCTATCTGAACGACTACGACGTCGAGCTGCAAGGCACCGCCAAGGCAGCCGCTTTCCACAACCTGATAGCCCATCTCCGCGAGCGCAACATCCCCATCGACGGTGTGGGCCTGCAGAGCCATTTCTCCGTCAATCAGCTCGACTCCGCCAAGCTGGAGCGCACCATCCGCCGCTTTGGCGAGGCAGGTCTGAAGTGCATCATCACCGAGCTCGACATGGGCATTCCCTCCACCTCGCCACAGGACTTAGAGGAGCAGGCCCGCTGCTACCGTGTTGTCACCGATGTGGTGCTCAACAATGCCAACTGCCCCTCGATGGTCATCTGGGGTGTGAAGGACAACGACTCATGGCGCTCAGCCTCCAGTCCGCTGCTCTACGATGCTGGTCAGAACCGCAAGCCCGCCTGGTATGCCGTGCGCTCAGCCCTGCGCCATCGTTATCTTGTCAGTCAGGTGACCAGCGTGAACAACATTCCGAGCCTCACGCCCACTACCGACCATCCTGTTTACGACCTTCAGGGCTGTCGCGTAGTTGCCTCAAAACCAGGACTTTACATCAGCAATGGCCGCAAGTTCATAGTCCGATAGCAGCAAGCGTTTTATCGTTTAGCCTAAATCACGAAATGGTTTAGCCTAAATCACGACACGATCTAGCCTAAATCGCATTGCGATCTAACCTAAATCGCAGTGTGATTTAGGCTAAATTTCGTTGTGATATGACCTAAATGGCGCGACCCCTCTTTTTGACCGTTTCGAAATGTTAAAAAAGTGATGGTGGCGAGTGTTTATTTTCTCCTTAGTTAATATAGGCCAGTTGTATCATTTTCAACACTAAATTATCTCGTTTTCCTTTGATTTAACATAAATTTTGTTAAATAAAGATGCTTTTCTATGCAGATGTATGTTTTGTTAGTAAAAAATAAGTATTTTTGCATACTTATATAGGAATATTGAACATGTTGTTTCACTCTAACGGAGAGGAGGAGACGACGTTCATTCCTAAGAGTTTAGGATAATTATTAAAGAAAGGGAGGGGGCGTACTTATTTTGAATACGCGTATTTTTAAACTGACAGTTCTGATGTTACTGGGAACACGAAGCGTGGTTCTGGCAACATCTTTCGTGTCTGGTCAGCCCGACTCTCTCAACACACTTTCTGCCCCCGCTGACACTACTCTCCGCTCCGTCTCCGACACACTTTCGTTCTACGACCGCTACCCGTTCATCCGCATTGTGCCGCGCAACTCCGAGCTGGCACCCGTCACCGATGAAGAGTTCTTCAACACGTCGGCACGCGTCATCTTCCCCGTCAACAAGTTCGTTCTGCCCAAGAACGACTCGTTGTTGCGCCTGCTCTCCGGCACCATCTTCCCCCGCATCAACAGCGACAGTCTCCGACTGAAGAAGCTCCTGTTCCGTGGTGCCGCCTCGCCTGAAGGACCGCTGCGCTGGAACCGCACACTGGGTAACAACCGTATGAACGCCCTCTACCGCTTCGTCAGGCAGCACATCAGCACCGCTTCAGCCGACACCCTCTCACAGCGCGACGTCGATGTGGAGGACTACCGCACGCTGTGCATCATGATGCGCCAAGCCGGCGACCGCGACTACGGCCTGGTTCAGGCCCTGTGCGACGTCTATCTGGCCAAAGACGACCTGCCCACGCTGAAGCGTAGGCTGATGCAGGTCCATCAGGGCCGGCTGTGGCGTCGCCTGCTCCGCACCTACTATCCGAAGCTGCGCTCTGCCCGCTTCGTGATGATCTTGGAACGGCCCGAGCCGTCCATGCCCCTGCAACACATCGAAGCCAGCGGGCTCCCCTATGTGTTGCCCTCGCTGCCCAGTGTGAGGCCCATCCCCGTGCCTACACTCGTTCATCGGCGCGAGTTACTCTCCGTGAAGACCAATGTGTTGTTAGACCTGGCCTACATGCCAGGCTACAACCGTTGGTGTCCCATCCCCAACGTGGCCGTTGAGTACTATCCCCTGCACGGCCACTTCACCTTTGGCGCCTCGTTCGACTGCCCCTGGTGGCAGGACTACGAAGGCCACAAGTATTTCCAGGTGCGCAACTACCAGCTGGAGTCGCGCTACTACTTCCGTTCCGGCGACATACGTCGCAACGTTCCCGGCCAGGGTGCCGCCTTCCGCGGCTTCTATGTGCAGGCCTACGCCCATGTAGGACTCTACGGCATCATGTTCGATGCCGACAACGGCTGGATGGGCGAAGGTCTTGGCGGTGGCGTCGGCGCCGGCTATGTGCTGCCGCTCAGCCGCGACGGCCACTGGCGGCTGGAGTTCCAGGCCCAGGCGGGCTACTTCATCACTGGCTACGATCCGTTCCAGTACGAGAACCCCGTCAACCCCAATTACCGCGACCACCTCTATTATTACAAGTGGACGAAGAAGCCCGCACTCTTCAAGAAGCGCCAGTACCGCTTCAGCTGGCTGGGCCCCACCCGCGTGGGCATCACCCTCAGCTACGACCTGCTCTACCGCAGGGTGGCCAAGAAGGGAGTGAGCTTCAGGAGCTGGGAGATAATGGAGGCTTCTGGGGCCTATAGGGCCAATGAGGCTAATAAGGCCAATGAGGCTAATAAGGCCCATGAGGCCAATAAGCCCCACGAGGCCCATGATTCAGAAAGGAGGGTTGCCCAATGAGAAAGCTGCTGCTACTCTTCGCCACCCTCACGGTGCTCATGGTATCGTGCGAGCGTCAGCCGCCCCTCCACCTCTACGACTCGGCTGAAGTTGACTTCACCCTGCCTCTCATCGACCTGCAGCTCGACGTGTACTGGAACTACGACTTGAACTACGAGCTGACCTACGACGTCAAATACGACTGGCGTTCCGAGTGGTACTATGGCTGGGACGACAACGACCGCGCCGTCTTCGGTGAGATGGGCTACACCGAGCCCGACGAGTTCAACCTCCGCCGCTACTACACAGGCGACATACCCTACGGTCCGCGCCTGAACGTCAGGAAAGACAAGGTCTATGGCAAGACCTTCTCCGGGCGCTACGAGTGGGGCTACTGGGACCTCCTGGTGTGGAACGAGATCAGCACCATCGACGGTGTGCAGAGCCTGCGCATCGACGAGGACGCAAACTACGACAGCGTGGTTGCCTCCACCGGACCCAGCATGATGATGTCGCGCTATCAGGCACCGCGCTACACACGCTCGTTCTACGAGCCCGAGGTGCTCTTCGGTGCCCAGAGCCTGGCCGAGGCCATCACGTCCGACCTGAAGGGCTTCACCTTCGATGCTGAGCGCAACGTCTATTTCAAACAGCTGAACATGTTGCTGCAGCCCCTCACCTACATCTACCTCACGCAGGTCATCCTGCACAACAACAACGGGCGCGTGAAGTCGGTAGATGGCTCAGCCAACCTCTCAGGCATGGCACGCTCCGTGGTGATCAACACGGGCCGGGCAGGCAGCGACCCCGTCACCGTCTATTACAATGTGCTGATGAAGAAGGGATGCGACATGAAGGGCGAATCGGTCGATATCGTCGGAGGCCGCCTGGTCACATTCGGAATGTGCAACCAGATACACAGCCAGATCAGGGACGTCTCACAGGTCACCGACAAGGAGCCTCACTATATGGACGTCACGATGCAGTTCAACAACGGCATGGACTCCACCTTCGTCTTCGACGTCACCGACCAGGTGCGCAGGCGCTACCGAGGCGGAGTCATCACCGTTGAGCTCAATATGGACACCGTGCCCATACCCACCCGCTCCGGCGGCTCCGGCTTCGATGCCGTGGTGAAGGACTTCGAGGATGGAGGAACACATGAATTTGAAATGTAATAAAACGAATGGAACAAAAATATATAAAAAAACTCTCTTGCCTCTTGCTTCATGCAAGTAGTGAATACGAAATACAAAACAATAAAAACAAAACTAAACAACAAAAAAAACAAAAAAATCAAACAAAACAACAATTTTTTTAATTCATTTAATTATTAACTTTTTAAACTTTTCAATTATGAAAACTAAGTATTTTTTCCTCGCAGCCTTTGCGGCAACATTCGCAAGCTGCGCAAATGAAGAGTACGTTGGAGACAACAGTCCCAATGCAGCTCTGGAGCAAACTGGTGATGGAAGCATCCAGTTCGGATTCGACATGCAGAATGCAACGCGTGGTAACATCTACGGTCAGTCTGCAGCAACTCTGCTCGGTAATCACTTCTATGTGACTGGTACTAAGGGTACGGAGGCAGCAACAAGTCCTACTCCAACACTTGTGTTTGACAATTATTTAGTTCAATATGGTGTTAACACAGCTGGTACTACAGCATCCAACACCGCAAACTGGGAGTATGTAGGTGTCACACCAGATGGTACAAACTATGACAGACTGTCTGCTCTGACCAGCCAGACTATCAAGTACTGGGACTACAACGCTGCTCAGTATGACTTCCTTGCCTTCTCAACAGGTACATTCAAGGCAAAGATTACGACAACTCCTTCAGCTGGCGAAATTGGTGTGACCGCTATGAAGTATGGTGCCAATCTTGCAGGTTCTGGTGTTGCTTATACCTTCTATCTCCCTTCAGAGGCTGCTCTTGCTCAGGCTTATATCTCTGACATCACAGAGGTTCCACTGGCAGACTTTGGCAAGGAAGTCCAGTTGAAGTTCAAGAGCCTTGGTTCAAAGGTGCGTGTTGCTCTTTATGAGACTGTCCCTGGCTATTCTGTAAAGAATGTTCAGTTTTACACTGTTGACGGAACAACGGATTTCTCTGGTGCTAAGGGTACTGATGCTGCCTTGATTTTCACCACTGATGGTGCTCTTACTGTCAAGGGACAGATTGATGTTTTCTTCCCACACGTAGGTAATAACAACGATACTAAGGAGGACTACGACATCGCTGCTGCTACTGTGACTGCCGGTTCAGACCCTTCAGACAAGACAACGAGTAAGACCTTTGGTGCTCTCACAAGTCAGCTTGTGGCAAAAGAAAGTGCTGAAGTTGATGACGGTAATGTATTCTTGGGTCGCACACTCACCACTGCAACCTTCGCTGGTACTGCTGCTAACAAGTACTATACGAACGTGTTCCCTGTCAGCACAAATGCTCCTATCACCCTGCGTGTTGATTACACTCTTGTTCCTATCGACGGTGCTGCTGAGACTATTACGGTTAAAGGTGCAAAGGCTGTGGTTCCTGCTACTTACACCAAGTGGCTGCCTAACTACGCTTACACTTACATCTTCAAGATTTCGGATAACACCAACGGTTGGACAGGTGCAGCAGATAAACCTTCTGGCTTGTTCCCCATCACCTTCGATGCCGTTGTAGCAGAGGCTACGGATGCTACTGCTGAGCAGACTACCATTACAACTGTTGCAACTCCGACTATCACCACCTATCAGCAGGGCCACGACATCACCAAGGACGAGTATTCAAAGGCAACTGCTAAGAACATCTATGTTCAGGTAATGGATAATAGTGAGCTTACTGCAACACTGAAAGGTGATTTGAATGGTACCACTCCTACCGACGGAACTGCCAGATCTCTTCTCTATGCTGTAACAGGTACCACTCCTGCTACCGAAGGTCTTGTGATGGACGCTCTTGAGAATCAGTCAAGCGTCGCTGCCGGCGTTATCACTGGTCGTAATGGTGTTATCCTGACTCCTGCCGATATCGATGCTACTGTAACAAGCATCGTAAATGGTATTGATGACAATCCTATAGCTGTTACTGCTGGTCAGGCTGCTGAGATTGCACATACAATTGCTGTTGGTACTTATGCTTGTGTCTATGACTACTCAACCGCAGCTAAGAATTCAACCAACATCTACCAACCTATCACTGTATCAGTAGGCAGTGATAGGTTGGTAGATG